>Ga0315910_10000070_pt1 | contig 147566 bp, 122 predicted proteins | sample EdamamesoilMG_FD_204470 | JGI IMG/M metagenome (GOLD analysis project Ga0315910, IMG submission 204470) | Garden soil microbial communities collected in Santa Monica, California, United States - Edamame soil | ecosystem: Environmental > Terrestrial > Soil > Garden | place: USA: California...
TAGTGTTCTGCAACGAATCTTTCAGTTCACCTACGGTGCGTGCAGTCTCCATCTCTCCCACTTCGGTCACGCGGCCTTGTTCATCGTATTTGGTGTAGGAGAATTTGCTGTCTTTAGCTTGCTGCGCATTTTGTGACAGTTTCAGCTGTGCTTTTTTGTTGTAGTAGAATTCCGACACACCGGCATCGGGGGTTTTCTGCCACACGAGCTGATTCATGGAACCATAAGCGTATTCGGTAATCAGATTGTGTGCAGGTTCTATCTTCGTTCCTGCGAGGAATTCGGCTACCTGGGATGAGGTGAGCGGATGTACCCCTGCCGGAGGCACGGTTTGCACGAGGTTCTTGGCCTGATCGTAGTAGTACAGGGTATAGTGATGTTCTTTCGTATTATAGGTGTAGTTGAAATTCTCTTTCACCTTTTCGAAGCAACGCGTACGGTAGCTGTTGTAGTACTCCGATACATAGTCTTCCACCAGCCGCTCGATGGCATACTCCGTGAGGATGCTGTCTTCTTTCGCTGCGTTGGCCAGGCATTTTTCTACTTCTGCGTTCCAGTCAACATGGTAAGACAATGTTTGAATGGTGGTGTTGGTGGTGTCGTAGGCGAGGCAGATGTTGAAATACCTTAACGTTGAATCTTCAACAATACTCTGCATCCTCGTAAAAAGCGTCAACTCTCCATAGCGTGGGTAGATTTCACCCTCCCCCATGTAATCGTTATTAATTGTACAGTAATACCTACCCAAGTGCTCGAAAGTTGGGGTCTCGATGATGTATGTGTGATTGGATGTATCTTGTGATGTAACGGGTAAATCGTTCACGCCATCCACATACTTAAACCATTGATATTTGCTTCTTGGGTCAGTGCCCCGATCGATGGTGGTCGTTAGGGTAATCGGGGCTGACCCGAGGATATGCGTACGATTGATATCCACGGAGTCCTGAGGAAAATACCATATCGGAAAAGCGTCGCCACGATCCCAGTCCTGGCCAATCATATCCGTAAATGTGAACTTATTGTCTGCAATAGAGCCCTCAGAAGTAATGTAAAAATCTTCAGGAATTTTACCGCTGAGACTGTTGTTGTCCAGATAGCCGTTGTATATATAAACACCATTATAGCTTTCCGGAATAGAAGTAAAGCTATTTTCACTGACAAAAAAGTAGGTAAGGGACTCAACTCCCAGTTCGGGGAGGGATCCAGTAAACTGATTGTTCGATAAATCAAGACCCGATAATGCGTGTAGCTCATTTAGATCAGGGATATTTCCCATAAGTTCGTTATTGCTGAGATATAAATTTTCAACATGACATAACTTCTCAAGTTCAACCGGAAGGGATCCAACTAGATGATTATTTTCCAGTACAATGGTTGACACATATCCCGCTCGTGTGGTTATTCCAAACCATTGGGAAACATCCATCTCTGAGTTCCAGTTCGTGCCATCGATCCATCCGCTTCCACCGGTAGAATTGAACAGTGCTACAAGAGCCTCGTGTTCATCAGTTGGTGTTGAGTCACAATCATAGTAAGACACATATATTATATTGCTGGACAATGTCAGCCCAGGGAGATCTGGATGTGAAACCTGGTAAATAAGCTGTTGGCGAACGCCAAAACTTTGCACGGTGTAGCTAAAGCTCTGACCCCAATTTCCGTAACCCTGATAATTAATAGCCCACCGATAAAGACAACCGGGACTTACTATCGTATCAATATTCGCTTTTACTGTAGGTATCTCATCTCTATTGAAACTGTAGAACCGTTCAGCACCAATAGAGGTGTAGTAATGTTGATTGTTATATATAAAGGTTCCACTGAATGCATGCCTGAATATCAAAAGACCTGAGAAGGTATATTCGTTTCGACTAACGTTCACACTCGTGAGTGATGAGATTCCGCCAAGTTCAACCGGAACAGAACCAGACAACTTGTTCTCATTCGTTGAAGATAAACTATTACTTACATTGATTGAAACAAGGTAAGCTAAATCCCCCAGCGAAGCCGGAAGGGAACCAATAAGCCTGTTATTTGTCATCGTGATATTGGTAATATGGCCTGCACCGTCAACCGTTACACCATACCATCCCGAAACATCTGAAAGTGCATTCGGATCGCCCGTAGACCATCCTGTTCGATTTGCCCAATTGGCTCCATTGGTTGCATTGTACAAATCCCACAAGGCATCGTACTCCTCCTGATCCGGCATTCCAGAAGAAAGCAAACTTACACCCTGCGTGGAAGAAGACTTAAACATGACAGTGCTGGGGGTTTGCAATTCCGGAGTAACCTGCTCAGCCAGTATTAGGTTAAGCCATTCTTCTGCTTTTCGGTCTACACTATCCTGTAATTCCGTTTGTAGGCGATAACGATTGACGGATTGCTCAGTGGATCGTTGCGTTGCTGTAACCATTTCCAGGTTTGTTCCTTCCACTTCTGGTTCAGGAATGGTTGGTGGATTCGAAACAATAACAACCGTATCAAGTGCACAACCGAGCGGATCAACCTGATCAACGCTATCCAGGCTGCAACCATAACCGTTCAACACATCCTGAATAGCTTCAAGATCGAGGTGCCCTGCTTCCAGATCGCTGGTAAGAATAAGATTCAGGAAGTTCTTTCGATTCCCATTAAAATAATTCTTCAAGCGATTTGAAATGACTGTACTATCCTGAGCAGACAACTCCGCACCGCATGTACTGACGATGTTGGCCAACGCGGTCTGCACTTCCACAGCACTCACGCTGTCGGCCAGGCCGTTGGCTTCGATCCAGGCCGCCAGGGAATCCGGGGTGTGCGGAATTTCATCCGATAGTTGCAATTCGCTTTTCGCGGCTGCACAATTCTTATAGGCACCGATGCTCAACTTTACTTTGCGCTTTGCCTCCAGGTAAAACCCTTTGTACAACTGCCAGCGTTGTTCGTTTACCTGTTGCTGGAATTCTGCTTCACCCAGTTGCGCCCGTCTGGCCTCAAGCGCCAGGTAGAGGATGTGATGGCCGTTAACACTTGGCACCTGTTGTTCGTTGACATAGAAATCGGTATTGGTTGGATCGGTAACCTCCCCGATTTTTCCTTCAAAGGTTTTATGACCATCTTCTATCTTGTCGCCATTAATATCGTACCCCACACGCACCACAAACACATTGTTGAGTTTGGTCGTCATCGATAGCTTGTGGTTATACCCCGACAAGCCTGTATCCTGGAAGAATGGATCGATCGTAAACGGATTACTATATCCCTTTTCAACGGCTTCCGTCCAACTCGTGATACGTGACATCCGTCTCTCAAACATCGCACTCGCTACATCTTTCGCGCATACTTCATACTTGCAAAACAAGGCATGATTCGTAATGAAGGGATGGATGAGGATGCTATCCTGCGAAAGGTCTCTTCCATACGCAGCGTAAAAATCACCCAGTATCTGGTTGAGGATATTCTGGCAATCCATCTGGCTCACTTCTTCAATGGCTTCTTCTATGGCGTTGTCGGCTTCTTCTCCGGAAGTACAAAACTCACAGTCCTCCGGGTTAACCGAATAACTGTTTTGGATGATCGCCATCGCCTGCTGAAACGACTCCTGTTGTCGTACCATATTCTCTACTTCTTCGAACGTCTGCTCGTGGGCAGTTACGGTTTTGGTGATGGTGTAGTCACCGATTTCCGGCAGCACAATTTCAAACGTGATGTCAACAGCTGTTACCGGGTTGGTACAACTTTCGGCTGACAAATCCCGGCGAACATAGCTGTACTGATTGGTCGATTGGTTACCTGCAATAGTGCCCAGGTTGAGCAAGCTACCGTCCGGGTCGGTGATGGTGATCTTCAAATCAAACATACACGTCTGACACCCAAACACCGGTACCTCCGATGCCATGGCACCCAGGTCATAGTGGAACACAACAGCGGTGTTCGGAGCCTCGTTGAGAAACTTATGCCTGATGATGTTGGCGCCAGGTTCTTTTTTGGTCTTGTCGTTAATGCTAACGGTGATGGGTTGTAACGGAAGAAGGCCTTTGAAACTTTGCAGCGAATCTACGTTGGCCGGTGGATCGCCTGCCAATGCTGTGGCGATGGTCTTTCCTTCCTGGTCGATATAGGTAACACTCACCTGACCGTTCGGATCGACAACCAGGTTCTTCTTATAATGTGTGGCTGTTCCTACGTTGCTACCGAAAAGTCTGACCAGTTCTTCCTGTGTTGCTTCGCCATAATAGTAACGTGTGGCATGCCCGCCATCCATGGCAAACATTTCACCCACGCCCGACTGGCGGCTTACACGCCCCGTACCATCGTTTAAATATTCGGTCTGGCTGTACACATACCCTGCTGCATCCGGGATGAAGTCGCGGTGAATTCCACCGGATGCATTGGCGGGCGAATAGTACTTCCCCGCTCCGCTCTCCGTTGAGAGTACCGAGTTTGGAAGTCTGTAGTTGTCATAGTGAAATTTCTTCTGATCACTGGCCGTGAGATTGGCAACTTGTGTGTCTGAAGCATGAAAGGCATTAAATCCTGAGCGATAGCGGAGCGAGTTGTCTGATGCCGGAACAGCCAGCACATTCACGGATTGACGCCCTTCAAAATCATAGAGTGTTTCGCCAACAACCGTCACGCCCTCTGTACTCAGGTTGGTTTGCGCCTGGCGTTGACGAAGGCTGCCGTCAAAATAGTTCATTACCTTCTTGTACTTGCCTTCTTCAGCAAACACGGTTTGCTCCTGCCAGTTGCGCGTGGCTTCATGGTTCGCAATCGTGATCTGACTGCAATCACCATAGACCCACGGCCCGAGGATACGGTGATCGGGGTGCGCAGGATTGTAGCCCACGGCCCGCAGTCGGTACCAGAGTTTTCCATTGGGATAATAAACCTGGTGTGTATAATGGGTTGTATTTTCTATCGTAATGCCTACGGGCTCGCGGAATTGAAAAGCGTCCTGCGCGGTTGACCCTGCGTAAACGTCATGATCGCTGACAAAAACCCATTCAAGATCAAACTCGCGGCTGTCACCCGTATAGGTCCAGCTAATCGTTGTGGTGTTGTCACTCGCTAAGGCCGTGGCATCACAATGCAAGACTGGCAAGCTACCCGGATCAAATGTATTCTCCGGCTTACGGAAGAGCAAGGTGTGCAGGTAAACATTGTCCTCTGGAACATTGCCCGTCAAATAAGCGCGCGTGATGACATAGCGATAGTCTTCGGTACACAACACAGGTACATCATGAAAGACCGTGGACTTGAACGTCTGGCTTGTGATGTCTACCTGCAAGGGCTTAATCCAGACCGTATCATCGTTGTGGAGCAGGGCTAACTGGAAGAACACCGACCAATCTTCTGTTGTTTTTTGGTCACCCAGATCATAGTGCAACTGAAATCCAACGTAATAACTACCGGTAATACAATCTTCAAAAACATTGTAGGGAACTCCCTCGGCTAATTCACTGACCATTTTCGGGATCGTAGGCGTCTGCAAGGGAAGTTGTTTATCCCGGCTTACTTTTACTTCTTCGGGAATCACATGTTGCGCCATGGCACTGCCCGTAACGCGGATCGATTGAACATAGGCATGACTCCAGCAACCACCGTTATGCGCATGCACGCTTACCGTGTACGTACCGGGTGCCGGAAAAGAAAGCTGCACTTTGCTTTGTTTTGGACCTGCGAAGTTGACTGTTGCCCGTGAATCGATTTCCCAGCTAAACAAATCCGATTGTGTGGTGTCCACCACGGTAAACATTTCGCGTTGTCCTGTCCAGAGGACCGTGTCACCCTGAATGGCGAGTACCCCATGCGGGATCGGTAGTTCGGTAACAAGGGTCGTTGCTGCGATAGCCGTACACTCACCGTCACTGACCGTGACACTAATGGCAGACGATTCATCCACCATAAAGGTATCACCGGTGGCCCCGGACACCGGCTGATCATTCTTCAGCCATTGATAGGTGTACCCCGGTGTTTGTGTAATTGTCAACGTGGTGCTGGCATCCGTACAAAAATAACGGTCACCGGAAATAGTTGCGGTTGGAAGTTGGCGGTTTTCGATCACCACGGATGTTGATACGGACTGGCATCGTCCTTCCGTAATCAGAATGCTATACTCCCCGGCTGACGTTACAGTCAGTGAGGAGTTCGTCTCCCCGGCTATGGGTTGATTGGCTTTTAGCCATTGATACGAATAATTCGGATTGGTTTGCGCCTGAAGTGCTATGGTGAGACCTGCACAAATGGTGGTGGTGGCGGGTGGCTGAATTACCGCCACGGGCGATGCCTGTTCCGTGATTATTTTCTCCTGCGATGTGGCCTGGCATCCGTTTGATGCTACCGTTACTAAGTAGGTACCAATCGTATTTACGGTAATACTCTGTAGCGTAGCCCCTGGAATCTCCGCATTATCCTTTTTCCACAGGTATGTGCTTCCGGAAGTACTGGTTAGCGTTATGGTTTCGCCTTCACAAAAGGAATCATATCCGCTTATGGACACCACCGGTAATGCGCGTTCACTGACAGCCAGGGTATTGGTTGTACGCTGACAGGTTCCGGAGGTAATGATGGCATAGTAATCCCCCGGTTCACTTACGGTCAGCGTTTCGCCTGTTGATCCACTAACGGTTGCTCCATTCTTATACCATTGATAGGTATAGCCTGTTCCGGCTGTTGCCGTCAGGTTTGTAGAGGAGCCGGTGCAAAAGAATGGTTGCCCGGATAGTGCTGCGACTGGCATCACTTCAGCAACGGAAATGGTATTGGACAGTGAGGACTGACTGATACAGGTTCCGATGTAAGCGATAACATGGTAGGAGCCTGGTGTATTGACCGTAAGTGTAGACGCCGTTTGATTGGATAATACGCTGTTGTTCTTATACCACTGATAGTTGTAGCCTGTTCCGACTGTAGCCTCTAACACCGTTGAACTTCCGGAACAAAACGAGGTTGCTCCTGTGATCGCGATCGGTGGTGGTGCGATGCTGTTGACGGTTACCCATGATGAAGTAGCCGTACACCCATTATTGGTGACCGTTACACGATATTCTGCGGCCGCATTCACCGAAAGATTTTGACTGTTTCCTACCGTTGTAATCACCGAATTTTCTCTCTTCTCCCATGTGTAGGCCGAGCCTGATGTTGTTGACAGGTTTGTGGATTGACCAGGACAAAATGCAAGTTCACCACTGATGGTCGGAATGGTCTCGTTCACTGAAACTGGGAATACTGAAGAATTACCCCTACAGGTACCGTTGGAATAACTTACCGAAACGTCATACGTTCCAGTCTGATTCCAAATAACAGTTGCTGTATTGCTCGATGACGTTCCGCCCGAAACAAACGCAGCCGCGTCTTCCGGAATATTCCATTCGTAGTTCACCTTCCCGGCTTCTGTTGTAAAGGTTTGTGTAGCTCCTTTGCAAACGGGAGAGGGTGTATTGGCGGACAACGTTGGAGTAGGTACGGGGTTGACCGTTCCGGTAACCTGTACCCTGCTGCTGAATCCTCCGCAAGCAGTTCCATCATCGAAGGCTGCGACCCAATATGACCGGGTAGTGGTAAAATCAACGGTGAAGGTATTCCCTACTTCAAGAAATGCACCTACTCCGGATGTTTTGCTATCATACCAATGAAGACTTGCGTATGGTTCGGGATGAGAGGCTGTTAGGGTAATGGAGCCAGGACCACATCGCGCAGCATTCTGGACCGTTGGTGGCTGCACTAAACTCCCGGTGGTCACGGTGGCGGTCACTAACTTTCTGGTACTTTCGCATGATGCAGATTGATAGCTTGAAACATAGAAGTTCTTAGTTGCCGAAATAGTTGTTGTATATGAAGTTCCGGTGGCCAACGCTGTACCTCCGGAGGCCGCTGCATACCATTTACATGTTGACGCACCGGAAGCAGGTGTAGCATAAAGGGTAACAGATCCTGATCCACAACGCGTTACGTTGCTGGCGGTTGGTTGGCCAGGAGGGTTTTCACAAATGACTAATGGCTGAACGACAGCATTTGATTTATCCTGTCCCCTCAGACCTTTGGGTAACAACAATGCCGTGAAAATAAAAAGAAGGGTTACAACAACACGAATGGCGGTTTGTTTCATAATGCTATCTAGTCAACGCGTTTTCCGATACTCCAAAAGCTCTACTTCAGCTCGCTTATTTTTTCTTCTCGATGGATTCAATTCTGCTTCTCAACTCCTCGTTCTCCTTTTTCAACTCAATCATGTAAAGGGTGAGTTCTTCTACTTTTTTCAACAGGATGGCGTCCATGGCACCGAGTTCGTGACCATTCTTTTCCACCTCAGTAGCTGCGGGGACATCCCTCAGGTGATGGTTTTTGTTGATGTACTGCTCGACCTCCCGGAGAGAAGGCAGTTTATATTCCGGAGCGAAAACATAATCCGGCCAGGTGGTGCTGCTATTTTCTACCCGTACGTCCTTCGCGCCAATCTTACCGTTAACCGCCAGTCGATAATCTCTTGGGTTGTCCGTCAAGGTTGTTCCGATACCCACCGCGCCATTGTAATGAACATTCGCACCAGCGGTTACCCACTGTGAACTCACAACAAGTTGATCGTTGATATAAAAGGATGATGCATTAACCTTACCGTCCACGATCAACTTGTAACCATTCGGATTTGACGTGAGCGCATTACCGATACCAACCTGACCTTTCACCACAAGGGAATTTTTATCCGGGTTGGCGTACGCATAGGTATCCGCTACTACGATGCCACCGGCTTTCACGCCTACCGGTACATTCAGGAGCGGGGAATTTCCAACCTGTAAGAAACGGTTGAGGTCGGTGCTCCCACTCGATGTATAGATCGATGGAACTGCTGTTTCAAGAAGCAGATCACCGGCCACATGTAATCTCGCCAGTGGAACCGGTACACCGATGCCCACATTACCGGAGGTGTGCGCAGCAGTCAGTTGTGTTACTCCGCCTATCTGAAATTTCAAATCCGTGGCTGTGTTGCTGCCGATAACGCCATTAGCAAGAAACAACGGCTTGTCAAACAAGTACCCGGAACGATCGGTCACAAAATGTGTCCAGCTTGAATTCTGAGCTCCAATATCAACGTATCCACTAGTGGTCGATACCCGAAGCGAACCACCGGTGGAGTTTCCGCGGATAGCACCATTGAGATGCAATTTTACCTGAGGAGCAATCCCGAATCCGACATTATAGGCTGGATTGGCCAGTTGAACACTGGAGGTTGCTGCATCGGTGTTCCATTGTGCCCAAACAGAACTTGTGGTGGCTACCAGGAGCCATGTTGCAATAATTCTTTTCATAGTCCGTTAACGTTTAGGTTCGGTATTCTCCGGGTTAGTATTGGTTATCAGGCTAAAGACACCCGTGGCCTGATTGTACTTCACGAGTTTCTTCACTGCTTCTAGTGGCCAGGTATAGCTCTCTTCCTTCGTTTTATTCCAGGCCGTTTGATTCGCCAAATCCATGGCCGATGGCTCGCTCGACACAACCTGTGGACGTTTCTTGTCCTTCCAAAGAACCTCATAGAGTTCAGGTTGAGGAGTGGTAATAGCAAACGATCCCATGGAGGCGTCAAATTTCACCACGCTGGTTTGCACATGGTCACCATACTGATCAAATTTCGTAACGAAGTAGCTGGTTTCCTTCCGCCCCAAAAAGGTAAGGATGCGCACATCGATGAAACCATTCTGTGGGGATATGAAGACATCGCCATAGGGCAACGACATATTATAATAGTTGTTAGCCCGTTCGGGCAGTTCATAGAGTACTTTTATGGGTGGTTTTATCTGCGGCATCAAGATTTTCACAAATGGATATTCGCGGCTGTAGACCAGCGAACCGGTTGGGAAATCATACTTCAGCAAGTAGAGTCCATTAATTTTTCTATTATCAATTTCCATCATACCAAGGACCGAAAGAGAATGATCAAATTCATTCCAATGAATGGAGGGCTTCACAAACTCCCGATCTTCTCCGCCATACGTGGGTTGAAAATCGATTGACTTGTTGTTAATGATGTTACCGTTGACATCCATTTCCAAAAGTTGTAACACAAGTTCGGGGCGGTTAGACTTTTTCACCTCCTTCACATAATGCTTGCATAACATCACGTTGTCTCCATTTTTTCCCAACTTGTACCACACATACTGTCTTTTCAAGTATACCTCCAGGTCGTTAACCTTTCTAACCTGTTCAACCTCAAAGGCATCATGAGGAAGATTAAGGTCACGCGAGGTAAAGCGGTTTCCCTTCCGATCCAGCGTGTATAACCGGTAGGGTATCCTACCCGACACTACGTTACCGCTGGGCGCCATGACTTTTAGCTCCCCATTGGCAATGAATGCGCCCATCGACATGTATTCGGTTCCTGCGAACGTATTCATATCACTGTCAATCTTGTATTCGGTGAACACACCTTCGGGGCTGATATGAACAACCCGAGTTTTGGTTGCCTTGACCGAATTACGTTTCAGCTGAAGAATGTACGTTGCCTTTTCATCCGACAACACATACATCGCCTCACGATCCTCAATCCCAAAATACTCACTGAACTCGCCCTCCCAAATCCTGGTTCCATTGAAATCGAATTTGGTCAGGTGATACAAATCACGGGTGATAAAACCGTCTTTCGCCTCGTAGACATCAATGCGATCCATCCCGGCAGAACCTAAACCGGCACCACTATACGCAGACCTTGCGCCCATCGCGCTAAACCCGGTTACAGGTTTCGGTAAGGTACGTAGTACTACTTCCTGTGCCGAAAGGTATCCTGGCACTCCAGCCAGAAGAAAAATAAAAATTCTCAGATGCAGCATATTATTACTTATTGAATTTGGACGTTATAGTTTTGCAGGCGCCTGGCCGGTGCATACTTCCCCTTGCCTGTTGCCAACACATACGTTTGTTCGTGGAAGTAGGTATTGTCAAACGCAGGGTTGCGATCAAATAGCTTGTAGTCAATGGTCACATATTGCTTTCCTTCGTACAGGTAGCTCAATTTGCTTACCAGTTTGGTGCTGCTGTTGACATACAGATCAATCACCCGTATACTTCCCGTTTTGTTTTCAATGCGGTAGTGATGGTTACCCGCCTGTTCACCGTGATAGGATACCAGATCATACCGGGACAGGATACTATCCATGCTGATGTCGACCTGGGGTACCAATCCCTTCTCGCTGTCCATGTCACGCGTTGAACACACAATCGCACGAGCCGAATGGTTGACAAAAATCATCAGTTTGTTGTTGAACAACACTTCTGTGTCACCATACCGGTACAAGTACTCATTATTCTTTTTGCTTATCTCAACCTCCATGCTGGACACCGGCGTTGTACTGGCGGCCTCCTCAAAGACATCAACCTTCATAACCACATGCACCACATCCAGATTGCCATATTGCTCCTGCAGGTCGGTCATCGCCTGATGGAAGTCCTGCGCAGCACCTGAAAGGAATAACAGGGGTAAGCATATCGTCAACACTAGTCTTTTCATAATCGTCTGTATTAGTTACCCGGTGTATTGCTTTCAATCTGATAGCTCACATTTTCGGACACTGTTTTAATGCCACGCTGAGTCTCCTTTTTGACAAGGAATAAATTTCCTTCATCGTCGTAGTAGTAACGTGTGGCAAAATTCTCTTCATCCAGAATAGCACGCAGCCTGTAATCACGCAGATCATAGACGTAACTCTTCATGTTTCCCTTTTCCGGATGTATCCGGATGTCATCGTACCAGGCCTGCCCCCCGCTTCCCGGAAGAAATTTCAAGGTTACGACCGCATGGGCACGAGGGCAGGTAAACGTTCCCCTGACTTGTTGCCAGCCTTCAATAACAGGCCCCACAGGTTCCATGATTATCGCTGACAAGGGGACGCCACTTTCGCTCTTGATCACAACCTCAACGCCAAGGTTATCCGCAAGTTTGGGCGTCATCACCTGCGGATTATTAACGGATACCCACGCGTTCAGGAAATAGGTCTTACCCGAATCGAGGTTGAGTAACTTCTGTTCGAACGATGTGGAGGACGTAATTTTCAAACTCCTCTGTCCTGTATGTGCAACAAGCGAATCGATGGTGGCCGTGACAGCGGGTTGCAGTTGATTCCGAACTTTTAGCTGTCCGGACCAAAGACCAGGAAAGGGCTCACGCCGAAGCACCACCATCGACCAGGAAGAGACAGTCGGGTGTTGTTGAATACAAACGACAGGATCATCCTGGATATAGTTAGCGTTCCGTGTAGCGCGGAAACTGTTCTGCAATCTGCCACGCGCACTAACATCCGCAACGGCCACACTCGATAGTTGATCGATAGAGGCTTCCACGACAGCAATGTGATTTGTGGCGGACCGAACGGTGTACACGGTATATTCCGGCAACGGAGCATTGCCAAAGATCAGGTTCCCTGTCTCTGAACCATTCAGAAATTCGAAACCGGTGAAAGCCATCTCATCGTTTCGCATATTCACCCCGTTAGCAGAAGGCAGGTGACCTCCATAGTCGTAGAGGGCTGCGGAATAAATATCCAGTACATCACGGTTCTCCAGTTCATAGCTATACGGGCTATACCGGGTGATGGCTGTAGCCTTCGTCCATTGCGGAATAGCCTCCAGCATGGCATACGTCCAATTAAAATGTTCAAGGGTAAAGGTACCGTCCCTGGCAATATCCGTCTTTGTTGATTTGAGCCTTGGCGCATCAAATACAAAGGCCGCATCGTTGCGCCATACCCCCTGCGTTCCATTGAGGTAACTGGTAACCGTGGCTCCATTGTCACCGTGCTGCAAAGGCCAGGCATCAGCAAAGGTGGCAGCGGACACCGACAGAATACCCGTCCGAACGTCGGTGTCAATTTGAACAACCGAGTCACGAACCATATCCTGCGGCAGCGAAAATGTTACTTGTTTCGTGATGGTGGAGTCGGACTGACACGGACCGCAATCAAACCTTACTTTCATCGACACGGTAAACGTTCCGTCTTGCCCATACGCATGCCACGGCGTTCGTTCCGTTGACGATGAGCCATCTCCAAAATTCCATTCGAAGCTCAGCGCACTACAATCGCGTGAATAGGCTACATCGGGTTTAAAACTCATCGCGCAGAGGTAGCGCCTGGCGTTGAATCCAACACGCGTAACCAATGCCTGGCAGGAAAATACCAACGTCTGCAGTCTGCTCTTTAACACAAGATCAGGAGCATCCAGGTGACGTATGGTGTAATAGTATTGGTCTCCCTCCCATGACGTCTTTGTGTTCTCAATAAGCAAATGATTATCTTCCGATGGCGCGGATAGTACACTGTCCTGACCACCGTTACCATATTTGTACCATTGATACCGAACCTTACCGGAAGAAGACAACAGCGTGTCGACAACCGTGGTCAATGAAAATGAACTACCCGGGAAGCTAACTACTGTCCGAAGTGTATCAACGGGGCCTTGTGGTGAATAGCTATACGTCCCGGAAGGAGGCTTGTAGGCCAATACATCTTCAAAGGTGAATTGATTGTTGCTTACTGTAACGGTTCTACTGATCCCTTGAGATGAAAACGTACAGGCAGAATCTATTGCCGTGTACTGATTGAAACTGATGTCTAACGCTGTCTTGATCCCTGTATTATCACTGAGAAAGGCCGGCACAGATCCACTAAGCAGGTTCTGCTGGAGATAAATTTCACTTAGGTAATGCCAATCCGAAAGGTCGGGCAGGGAATCAATCTGATTATTGCTCAGGTTTAAAGATCGTAGGTTAGCCAACGAGTCGAAATGTACCGGCCAGGTTCCATTCAACTGGTTATATGAAATATCCAATTGCTGAAGGTTCCTGAGTTTCGTGAAATTCTCAGGAAGTGTAACCAGTTGATTGTTACGCAATTTTAATTGTGTCAGGGTATCCATGGCACTCAGGCCAAACCACTCCGGCAAAGACGTGAGGTTATTGTTGGTGAGATCAAGTATCTGGAGATTGGGGATATCCTTGACAACTGTGGGCACCGGCTGCAGATTATTATTAAAGGCATACAATTCTTGCAGGGTTGTTGAATTACTCAGGGATGTTGGTAATGAAGTCAGCGAACATCCATAAACATAGAGTATTTTGAGTTTGGGCATGTACCCCAACTCACTGCAATCTTCAGAAGACAGCGGATTGAGTGACAACCAGAGCGTCTCTACGGAGGACAACGCATAAAAGTCCTCCGGCAACGAACTGATCTGGCAATTCTGCAGCAGAAGGGTCTTGATCGAGCAAGTTTTGAGAACATCGATCGTACTGCTGAGAATATTCTCATTTGCATACCGTGTGGTATAACTCATGTCGAGATATACTAAAGCCGGCAGTTGCGAGAGCGATGGTGGAAAGGAATCAAATCCATTGGCCTGCACTACCAGTTGTGACAGTTGGGGCAGATTACCGAGCACTGCAGGAAATGAACCATCAGCCTCTACAAAATTGGGATTCCTGCTTAGGTTCAAATAGTCCAAACCGGCAAGCCCTGTCAATCCCTGATCAACAGAAGTTGGAGTCAACTTACATTGTTCCAGGTACAGCGTTGAAAGATTATCCAGGTAGGATAATGAATCAGGAATATCACCTGTACCACTAAAGTCATTGTTGGAAAGATCAAGATTTTGGAGTTGTGTTAACATGCGAATGCTTGCCGGTATTGGACCGGTAAGATCAAAACTACCATAGGCCCGACCTCTAAAATTTAGGGTCTTCAGACTTGTTAACTTGTGAATCCAGTTGGGAAAGGTACCACTCAAGTCATGTCCGGAGATATCCAAGGTAATCAGATTGGTCAACGAATCCAGTGTTGGCAGCGTCCCGGTGAGATTGTTATTCCGGAGAGAAAGTACCTGCAACCCGGTTAAGCGATTCAACGTCTGCGGCAATGGACCGTTCAAAAGATTGTTATCCAGCACCAGTTGCGTGATGTCGCCATTAACAACGACAACACTACCAACCGGAATAGAATCTGGATTTGGATAACTATTGATCTGTGTAAGCCGCCATTTCTTTTGCCATGCGCTTCCATTGGTGGCATTGTAAAGATCCAGCAGGACGGCTCGTTCGACATTGTCATCTACGACACCTTGTGCAAACAGGGATTGCTGACTTACCATCAACATCGTAGCGAAGGTAAGCGCAGTGATTTTCCAGACTTGTGACAACATGTGATTATTCATTCGGAATGGATATCGTCTTTGTGTAAGATTTGAGGGCTCCCGATTTGGATGGATCTTCCAGCGCTGTAATGCTACCCGCTGAAACATTCAATTGATTTCGGTAACCAGACCGCACGATCATGGCACGATAGTTCTTGGCTGTTAGCGGGTCGCTACTGTATAGTACGTTTTCATCATCTTCACGTCCGGCATAGATGATGCGTGCCAGCGGGCCTGTCCAGTTGGACTGTGTCGGGTAAAGGAGTATCTCATCGCCAGGCGCCAGTTCCTCCGCTGCCACACTGGGTGTAAAAGAGTACAAGGAAGGATTCACATCATCTCTGGTGACCTGGCTGATGGAGAACGTGAGTCCAATATTCTGAAACGCGGCACCCATTCCCTGGTAGTGTGTGTAAGCGGGAATGTTATAGCTATAGAGGGGTGCATCAAAGTTGTTATTGACGCGCGTCAGGATAACACCACCGGTAGCTTTATCCCATTTAATATTTTCAGTAATCACCATTGAGCCTCCGTCATAGGCTTCCACGCTCTTTAATATTCCCGCCTTGAAGATGACTTTATTGGCAACCGCACTTCGCAGGGTTTGCTTATTACTTCCCAGGGATAGCCATGGGGCGAACGCAGGCCATGTAAACGGACCTATGTAAATAACGTCCACGTTAATACTTACTCCACCTTCCTGTGAATTATCAGCATACTCCCGCATGTCCATGAAGAATTCATTCTCCTGTCCGATGGTATACTTGGCAATCGCCTTGTTGTTCTGCTCGGTTTTGCTGGCAATACTAAGGGTACCATCCGCATTATCCTTGAATGCTGCAGTCAACACATTCACCGATACTTTCTGGTATTGTTTCGCTTCCTGGAAGTAGTTATACTTCACCCACGAAATAGCCTCCGGTTCCCGGATACCCTGACGATCCTGCCGATACGTACTGACCTGCTTCGGTTTCCCGTGCATATCATTCGTCACAATGCTGTAGCCCTGTGTAGTGGTCAGTTTGCCAGCATAAATGGTTCCCATCAACGGCACCGGTACTGAAAGTTGAAAAGGCTTATCCTTTTTCTCAGTCTCATCCGCAATTACTGGAAAATCCCTGGCCGTGTAGAATTCGTGCACCGTTACACCGCTTGTACCGTAGCTAATACCTGTACCCTTCTCCGGGATAACGCTCCGGCCCCCTGGCAATTCATTGTTCTTAATGTCTATTCCAGCCAGTTTGGAAGCTGCCAGACTCGTAACGGTTACTTTTCGGTAGCCAACCTGTGGTCCGGGATAATAACTTTCATTCACCGGGAATTCAAAAAACATATTGTTATCACTTCGCAGCGGTACAGAATTAACATATTTCTTGGCCATACGAAGGGCATTTTCTTCTCCACCGATCAAGGGTTCATAGGCCGCTACGCCACTGCTGATGGTATCGTTGTCTTCAACGATGGTATAATCATACACCTGACCGTAAACTCCCTCTTTGTCATCTACCCAATTGTCGGTCATGGTGACCTGACGTACACGAAGTCCTCCACCATACTTAATCTTGTCTGGCGAATTCAAGCGCACCCATGATTTTCCAGCCAACACTTCACGTCCCCATCCGTCTTTCTCACATGCCTTGTAAAAGCCTCCCTTAAAGAATTGTAGTATGGGCGTGATCACATTGCCAAGGCTCCTGATTTGCTCAAGCCGTCCCTTCGCACTGTTAACCTGTTTGAAACCCTGTATCTTCTTTTCAGCATAAACCAATTCGGGTTGGTTGGTACGAAGATGCTGCCATGCCCGGCGGGACAATGGATTGTTGCCGCCTTCTTTTACTAGGGCAAACGAACCATACGCATAGTCTCCGTTGGCATCTTTCTTCAACTGCATGGCTTGTGTTCTTGAGAAGTCAATCTCTGCATAGGCGGAAATATATTCGTAGGCATTCTCATCGGAATCCTTAAGGTTAATCTTCACTTTGAAAAACACCATGCTCCTGTTTTTATCCAGGTACTTCATGATTACCTGCTGTGCTGAAGGTGTCGTATTACCGGGAATTGGTTTTTCTAACTTGAACCAAATTATAGATTCATCGGTCAGCTTAAATTCTCCGGTCTCCGCTCCATTCGGGCTAACCATGTCCATCATCTGCATGGCTGGTAAATGTTGCACATAGCCATAGTCATCCGATTCGTAGTCAACTTTGATCACGCCACCGGAGGGTAATTTGATCTCGGTAAGGCTCCAGGCCGCGGCATTCGCATCAACTTCCGCTTTCAGTGCAGGATCTTGTTCCGCATAGGGAAAATCAACATTATACAACGGTTGCCCTGCCGGATTGGGTTTATAGTTTCCCCATCGGTCATAGGCATGCTGATCATAAGCGGGATTATTCGGATGATAGGAAAATACATAGGGATTAAACCTGCCTCTTCGACTATTCCCATATTCAAACCAAACTTTGCGCAAGGTCAACTTCCCCTGTTGTGTGGCACTGTTATAAACACCGGGGCATAGTGCATAATCATACTCGAATTTCACTACCTTCAGGGGATTCGTGGTCCCGGAAGCACGCGTAAACAATTTAATTTCACGGAGGGCTTTGACAGCCATGCCGGTGTGATTCTGATCCTGGAGGGCCTTGAGAACACCCCGTCCATCTTCGCGATCATCCAGTGAAAAAGTTGCAATGTGCGATTTGGTTTCTGCTTTCGCTAAGTACCAGATCTCCTTCTCTCCATATACATAAGAACCTTTATCATCACGGGCATCGGTTTTCCAACCTTCCTGGAAATGAGCTTTTGAAAAAGGATCACGCCATTTGTAGGGGTTCGATTTGTCCGCTGTTCGCTTGTACGTAAATTTTACCCAGTATCCCAGGTCATCTTCCGTAACCCCATCTCCTGTCAGGTCAACATAATCCGGTCCGATGATAGACGTCAGAAGATACGAGTGCGCATAGGACGGCATCTCAACGCGCTTCAGAAAATTCTCTGTACCCGGATGCTCATAGCAGGGATCCCCGCTTTGTCCACACGGCACTTCGGTGGTTGATCCTTCCGATGAACTTCCTGTCGTGACGGGAACCCGTGACGAATTTTCGAGACCTGCTGCGCTGAAACTTACGTCCTCTTGCCTAAGGTTGTAAGCTGGTATCCCGTAGTTATAGCGGAGTCCCTCTGGCGTAAGAGCCGTGAACGCAGCAATATGGTGCTTCTTCAACCCCGAACGATCAAAGGCCACAACCGAATCGGCTTGATTAATATACTTTACTTTGAATTGCGGAATACGTTCCTGTCCTCCGGACACCAACTCACCATTCGTGATGGTTTGTATTACCTGTGCCCGCGTTTTACGTTCCCGATCAGTTGCAGCAGGATCAGGCAGTGCGTTACTCCATGTTTTGCGCTCTAATTGGTTCGTAGCTTCGGCATTAGCGTTGTTCCCGGTGAGGGCTATGCGCACAGGCTCGACTCCGCCCAACGCTTCCAGGCTTGAACTCTTCAGCGGCGTGTTTTCACCATGTACTTTAAAGTAAACTGGCTCATACGTGTCATCCCCTCGTTTCGATTGAAACGCTCCGGCTTGCAACATTTGATTTTTGGTCACCCACTTGCCGGAGGTTGACGTTGAATAGTTCATATTCAGGTTGACCCCACCATGCGATGCTGCTGGTGCTCCATCAATACCCACAGCACCTCCAATGGTCGTAGACAGTGTCAGGGGATCATGGATGATACCATAATCATTTCGCATCGGCCGGTACATGGCCGAAATGCCCTGGCCGGTAACCGAATAGATATCATAGGTCAGTGAAGGGATAGGAAGATTAGGTGACTCTTTGGAAATAACGCCATCCTTCTCCCGATTGAAATCCAGCATGGCTTCCGGATTGGTTGCCGCGTCCTGATAATTGAGATAACCGTAGGCTGCTGCCGGCACGCGCTTCTTGTTGTTATGAAGCCATTGCTCACTATAATAACCCCGGAAATAACCTTTCCCAAATATCCCGCCAAAAGCCCCACCTACATTAAATCGGGCAGACAAGTTAATATTCCGCATGGGCATGCTGACCATTGGTGTATACCCGGAATGTGCAAGTGATAGTGTAGCCGATGAGTGTCCTACACTCATTTGATTTGTTGCATCTGGTGCCATCACCGCGTTGCCTTCTCCATCCTTTCCAATTTCCTTGCTACCAAATGCTCTCAGGCTATGATTTAACGAAACAGACGACAGTCCTGTGTTTGAGTTATATCCTGCACTCAGTCCAAATGTCCCAAGTTTGGTTCCCAGACTTAAGTTGGGTGTTGCACTGATACCCTCGTTTGAATCCAGCGAAAGATTTAATCCAACACCTGCCGTCATCCCGCCACCAACGGACTGGCTGTAACCAACCTGTCCATCGATGGAGTAACCAAATCCTTTATAATTATTAAACCGAACGGACAACCCCGTGCTGCCCAGGCTTTTGTCGGCACCGAAAACCTCCAGGTTGACTCCGGCACTCAGGCCTACCGTAACGTTGGGATCAATAGCCATTTTAGTGAAAATGCTGTCTCCCTTAAATTCATCGGGAAGACCTCGCATTTGTCGGTTGATGGCGCCTGGATTTAAATTAAACCCAAGCCCCACCCAACTGGCTTCGGTATCCATGCCAACACCTGCCTGATACGATAAATTAAATGGATAGCCTCCATTCGGACCTGGCAATTCAAAAAGTGGAATATTGTACGAAAAGTCACCCGTAAACAAGTCCACCATGTCGCTGGTGCCAGCCGGTTGAAAACCATGTACTTCCGGCTGTGTAGGTCCGGAGGTCAGGGCGTAAGAAGCTGTAGGGGTCACAAGTTGGGCCACTTGCAATGTGATGAGAAAAATGGAAATGGATTTCCGTCTCTTAACTAAGAACTTGATCATAACGCCAACGCAGGAATATTGCTTTTAACTATTTTTATATGAACAGGTAACGAACTCAGAACCTCCGATTCGATTATCAACCTGACTTGCTCCGATGCCGTTTCTGCTTTTTCAAATCCCAGCATGAAGGTTCTGCTATTCTTCATATCCGCAGGTCGCTCAAAATGGTACAGCACACAAGGATATCGAACGCCTTCTGTCTCCAGCACAAGGTCTTGCTGAAACCCGTAAGACAAGTAGTACACTAAACGCTGATACTGAATTTCATCCTGTGCTATAGCCATCAACAGATCCTGTCCTTCATCACGAGGACTGATGGTCAGTGTATAATACTCGAGACCATCGTCCGTGAGCGCGTTACTCTTATCTTGTAACCAGCGATACTCTTTGGGCAGGTATTGCACGTCAAATAAAAAACCTCCTGACTCTTTGCGGACATGCAAGCCATTATCATAACTCCTAACCCATTGAATGTATGACTGGTCATCCAATTTGGACATGCAGGATGAGACCATCCACCCGGTCAGCACAACCAGAAAAACAGTTCTACTGACCTTCATATTTTTCATTGATAAATGCAACAACATCTTCTGTAATATCAAAGGCTTCATGGCCATACATCAAACTGCCGTTGCCCACCGCCCCATAGATAAAGTCATAGCCTGACTGTTTTCCATAGTCAACGACATATTGATTAATCTCTTTCCAGATGTCAGCCGTGTATTGTTCAGACAATTCACGTTCCTCCTGTGCATAGCGATTGCTGGTTTGCTGATACTGGTTTACCAGATCAGTCTGGTAGTGCATCTGCAGCATAGCCCCGAGGGAATCCAATGTGTTCTTGTGTTTGTCCTGAACGGCCTTGAGTTTTTCCTCCAGTCTTTTCTTACCGTTGAATTTATCAAACACCACCTGGTTTACAACAAACCCCAGTCGCGCTGTCCGTGAACTTACGCGGTACGTCCATACGCCTAGCGTGATCAGCAAGGCAAGTATCAACAACAACATGCTATAGTTTCTCATACCCATTTAATTAGATGACCGGGTGGTCACGGTTGAAACATCCTTCAGTGGCTCCACAAAAATGGTATTGACATTTTTGTCAGTCGTCTTACAAGTCAGGTAAACCATCTTCTTAGCTTCCTTTTGGCAGGCGTCAACAACAACCATCATCACATAGTAACTCGGATTACTATCGACACGAACCGCCATGCTGTTTCCCGGACGTTCAATTATCTCGGTGCGTGGCTGAAAAAGAAAACCCGTCTTCGCCTCATTCACAACATACCAATTCACCGTATAGGGAGCCTTGCCACCACGTATCGTACCATAGAAATCTACCAGATTGCTTCCGGGTTGTTTACACGACAAACTGATGGGGTTGGAAAATATATCAACCTCTGGAGGGTTGGTAACGGAAGTATTCTTTTTAATCAGAAGTTCGTAGCTATTCTTCATTTCATCAGTCAGGGTGCACGTGTACACGTCTCCCTCACGCCACGCTTCAAAAACCTGTCCCAGGTTGATCTTGAAATGATTGAGTCCGAACGACTTTGACAATGTATAGGTAGCCACTCGCTCCCGTTTCCAGTTTAACAGTACAAGCCGAACTTCAGGTGACGTTCCATACCGGTCATCATACTGAATATTGAGTGAAGGTTCCTGAAGTTCATGCACAGCCAATGCACTAGCCTTGTTGATATCAAAGTAGTACGCCGTTTTTGTCTGTTGGATCGTTTGTCCCACCAGGCAACCAGGTGTCAAGACAACTACCAGCAGTACCGTACAACGCAATAAGTAGATCATCAGTTTTTTATTTTTAATGAGCTTAGTCCAATCCGCAGCACCATGGGTGAAAATTGATGGGTGACCATCTCATTTTCGGTTACGCAATACAATGCGGAGAAATTCAAGGTAACAGGAGCGTGAATATCCAACAGGAAGCCGCCTCCCACGAACACACTATGCTGCTGGAAAAATTTGTTCTTCGATTCGGATGATGAAACAGTTTCAAAGTTTCCAATCAAATCCTCTACCTGTAAGTAGACTCTACGTTTCAGAAACTCGGCTTTGGCTAATGTCTTTATGCCAACCGTGGTGGATACTACCTTGTCCTGCTTCTGCACCACAAGGTTAGGTCCGATTCCAAGAGAATAGTTATTGGAGAAATGATATCCAAGGGCCGGAGAGGCTTGAAAAGTTTTGAAATCTCCAGGAGAAAATCCTACGACTCCTTCAAAATAGGCTTTATCCCAGAACGTTGGCTTTTCGACAAAATCAGAAACTTTGATATCGCAGGCTATTTCCGTCTCCTTTATTTTTAGCTTCTCCTGCGCCAGTTTTATAGCACGGAGACTGTCAAGGCTCTTAAGATATTTTGATTTAATTTCATTACCCGGTAACGGGGGGAGTTCGGTCAATGTCTCACTGGGAAGTTTCAACGCGTTTACATCGAGTGGCGTTTTCAACTTATCGGACAGTGCCTGATACTTGTCTACATTCTCAGCCACCAACGTGTTCGCATCCTGCGTTGGATCAGGAACTTGAAATTCCTCAGCCGTAGGGAGTGCAAACTTATCGTTTAACGCTTGTAGTAAATCTTCTTCCGATACTGACTTTAAATCGTTGGGTAATGTGGGCAGGTTAGCATCCGGGAGTTTCAGCAATGAATCATACATCTTCTTCCATTGCTTTTGAGAATATACACGCTGACCATCCACCAGTTCGTTGATCTGATGGAGCGAATCCAGGAAGGACTTGTCGTGTGTTACGGAAACAGAATCTGTAAAATTCCTGACAGCTTTCTCCATATCCTTTCTGCTGAGATCACTGGATACACCCTCTGTTGAAATTCTGACTTCCTTCTCCTGAGCCTGAGCTGTGAGGAGAAAAAAACAACATCCCATCAAACACAAGAGACAATAACGTTTCATTCAGTTAACTTTGAATACAGCAAACCGTTCTACTCTCCTTTTTCAGGAGAGCCACTATTTTATCTTAACAAATCTGATTGCTCGGGGTGAAGACCAGCGAATTAAAACCAACGTACTATTCAACCAACTCTTTGTTCCCCGGAACGAGCACAAAAGTAGAATAGCGACTTTCAAAAAAAAGTACAACTTCAATGAAATTCATACATCCATCAACTAATAAACACATCACCTTCGTCATTGCTCCAATGCTTACAACTAGTACTTTTTTACTATACCAGAATTGGCATCCGTATGTAAAATTATCCGTACACTTCACGCGAGGGTAACACCAGCCATGCAACCGAAACTTTACAACGCTTTTAAGGTCTAAGACAGACTCAATCAATGTGTTGCAACAACTAACAGTAAAGCAATACCGAATACGTTGCACTCCTATTCAGTATCGCGCAGCCGAAATATTAATTATTCTTTCCTTAAATTAAGGATACTACAAGCCAACAAGGGTTACTCCATCGGTGCTAGCGGTTGGTTGTACGAAATTTATTACATTGACTTTTATCAACAATCCTTCGCCTGCCAAAAATATTTCAGTGAGCGAGATGTCAATACATACTGTTAACCAACTGGAGGTATTTTTCTTTTGCCTGGTCGAGGAAGTTTGACTGCCCGCTTTTCCGGATTCGAATTTCAGCGAAGACGCGGGCGTAGTTTCCCAGGTCAATCGAGAACATTTCTTCAAAGCGGCAGACGATTTGTTTCACATCAGCCCTACCGTAGTTGAAGACCCCTGCGGCATGAAGTGCATAGATCAGTTCCACCAGGGCCACTTTCTGGTTTGTCCATTGCAGGGGGTTGGCGCCAAGGGTCTGCTGATGCTCTTTTGTTTTTCGAAGCGCGTCAACGACCACCAGTCGTACCCTTTCGTACGCAAGCAGCTTTGCCAGTTTCACATCGTATCCGGTTGTAAAATTCTCGTCTGCTCCTGGCGAAAGTCGTCTCGATTCCTTCCGGATAAAGTATTGCGTATCCTCTTCGGTAGCACCTGTGATGCAGTACGCATAGAAGTCCTGATTTTTACGTGTATAGCGTTGAAGCTTTCTGAGTATCTTCTGATAGTTTTTTACCCGTTCTTCCATTGACAAAAACGAATCATCCTGCTGTATGGCTATTCTCTTTTTATAATACAGGTACTCACTCAGCAGCAGCGGTTTGATCTTTTTAAAGAATGATACTTCTTCACTTTCGTCTCTGAACCGATAGGTTAGCACAAATCGCTTAAGTTCAACCAGCAGGGAACGCAGGGTTACCATGGTCATCATCAACGATGTCCTGTCATCGGTTGCGGCATCCAGCACTTCTTTCATGCGCGCCTGGAGTCCCTCCGAAAATGACTTGCTATCCATGGTACCTCCTTTGATTTTATTCATGCCGCAGGTAATCGATTGATGATGATGTATTGAATATCCTCTTTGATCGACCTATAATTTTTGTGTATTTCATCACTGGTTACTTGTCGCACCATTGGGATGGGTTGGTAGTTGTTCATCTCCTTTCGAATAGCCCCGTGGTCGTTGATGATTTCGGCATGAAATACTTTCAGTGCGATTTTCGCATCCGGGTCATCCGCCACCATCCCGACAAACTCACCCGAAGAAAGGGCAGCAATTTTCGATGGTGGGATAGCTGCGTCAAGTTGTGTTGAGCGACTGATGGACGTATCGCTGCGGTTGATGGAGATGCTTTCGCGTTGTTGCACAATTTTTCCAAAGCGTTCGGAAAGAAACTTTGCTGTCTCTCCTACCACCTGGCCGCTGATGACGTTGCCGACGATGTTCATGATTACTTCGGCCTGATCGCGTCCATAGTCTTTTTTCAGTTGTGAATAGTCCTGGACCGCTAAGGTGGTTGCCACTTTGTTAGAGCGTGCCGTTGCAATGAGACTGTCGATGTTATTGAAGTACACAGTTGGAAACTCGTCGAAGATGAGGCTGCTTTTCATTTTACCTTTCTTGTTGACAAGCTTGATCACCCGTGCAATGTAAAGTGACAGCACGGCTCCGAAGATTTGTTGCTTCTGGGGATTGTTACCCATGCATACAATTTTTGGTTTGTCTGGGTTGTTGATGTCGAGTGTGAAATCATTGCCCGACAATACATAATAGAGTTGTGGTGATGCAAGGCGTGCCATGCCGATCTTTGCTGAGGCTATCTGACCTTCGAGTTGTTCCCATGCTTCGTGGCGATAGGCTGACTCAAACGGGTTGATGAGGACATCGATTTCCGGTTCTGTTCGCAAGAGCGGAAAGAGGGTTTTGTATTCGAGTTGCATGAGTTCGATGACGTGGGGCAGCGTGCAGTACTTTCCCTGTTCATACTTTCGCAAGAACCAGATGATTGCGGTCACAAAGTTGATGGGCGATTCGACGAAGAAGTCACCTTGTTTTTTAATCCAGTCGCGGTTGAGTCCGAGCATGATGGTGCGTGACGATTCGCTGGCATCCGTGATGTCTTCCATGGTGATTGGATCGAGTGGGTTACAGCGGTGCATGATCCTGTCAAATTCAATGACATAGAACTGCGGTGGTGACTTGTAGCGATGGCGTACTTTCAGCAGGGTATTATACGTGATGGTCGACAGATCGTCGTATTTGAAATCGTAGATAAACATGCTGAAGCCTTTATGCAGATGCTGTGTGATAATGTGGCGGATTACAAAATAAGATTTACCGGCACCGGGTGTGCCAATGACGAGTAACGCGCGAAAGGGATTTATGAAATTGATCCAGCTTCTGCGCTTTTTATTGTTGAGTTTGTAGCATGCTGGCAGGTTGATAGAATACTCATTTTCGATGCGTCGTTCTTCCTGTGGAAACGATTCATTAACGGCATTGAAGATATCGTTCCGGAACCGGAGTTTGATCAGTCGCGACAGCCATGTACCTCCGGTGAGTATGAGCAGATAACCGACGAGTAGGGATGCGCTATACACAACTCCCGCTAACGACATGTCCATGTTGAGTGACAGTACAACATGGCCTGTAAGAAAGAGGATTGTACCCGCTGCCATGATGAGTGAAGACAGGTAAGGATTAATCCCCTCGTCTTTCTTCCCTTGCGCGCCGATAAGGGAAACCAGCAGTAAAACCAGACAAATCGATTTCGATACCCAGATGGTACTGAAGAGGCCCGTTGCGTACACCATCATTAAAAAGTGATCAAGTGGCGTCCACGTATAGTGTTCCATGGCGAGTGCTGCGTAGGAATAGTAGTACAGGTGAATGAGCAGCATGATCATACTACACATGCGTGTAAGGTCGATGATCTTGCGCAGAGCCTGTTCGTTTTCTCCGGTCTGCATGCCCTTAGCGTTTAGTTACAACCTTCGCTTTATTTTTCTCCAGCACGCCTTGGATATCGTCGGCGTTATAGAAAATAATGCCGCCCACTTTTGTAAACGGCAGTGTTCCGTTGATGCGCAGGTTTTGCAATGTTCCCGGGGATAGTTTCAAAAGCTTTCGGACATCGGACGATTTCAACCATTTCTGTGAGATGCCAGGTTGCTGTCCGGAAAGCATTTTTTCAATTTCATGCAGAATTTCAGATTTGAGTTGCTGCAGATCTTCGAGTGTGACAATGGATGTGGGCATTGGAGCGTCGTTTAGTTTTTGCTACGGTTCAAAGAAAAGTTGTGACCCCTGATAAAAACAGTCACAAGTGTCCCAGGACACCACCTAACTCACTCATTTTCAATTGGAAATTTTTTGGTCGTTGTTTCCTCCCCTGAATCACTATATTTGATAAGCGTGCTAACAGGAATTCTGATTCACGCGCAAAGACTTCGCTTATGTCAATTACAACTGACACCATCCTATTGCAGCCCATTCAGAAAATGGATGTGAGTCGTGCGTTTAAGGTGATGGCGAAGGCTAATCAATTCAAGACGTTGGCTGACATCCTGGATAGTCCGGTTCCAGAACTTCCATTGCGTACTTATTCCAGTTACCGGATATTAAAAGAATTTTTGACGTTGCTGGAAGATGCCGGATTAGCGAATTTGGTTTATGATCGTGAAGCCACCTGACGGAGTGGTTACTGGCTTGTGCGATAGGTTCGTTCGACATTCTTTCGGATGATGAGATCCAACTCATTTGTCATGGTGTTGAGATGTGTCATGAATTCATCATGGCTGATCATGGGTACTTGTGCCAGCCTCAATTGCAGCAGTCCGAGGATACTGGCGACAGGTCTGCGCATCTCGTGAGACTGAGACCAGGCTATTTCCGTCAGGGCCTGATTTTTTGCTTCAATTTCCAATTCCTGCATTTTTCGGGTGTGAATGTTGGTTAACACTACCGATACACCAATAATATTTCTGTCATCATCATATACGGGAAGATTATTTATCCAACACCATACTGCGGTACCGTCCGGTCGCACGATCTTAGTTTCTAACGCAATTTCTTCCCCTTTCAGTGCGCGAGCAACGGCTTCGCGAGTAGCGGGCTGCAGCTCAAAAAGTCCCCTGATTTGTTGTTCGATCTCCTGCACCGTTGTTATTCCCCAGTGTTGCTCCAGCAGTTTGAGTCCGAGTTGATTGACGCGAAGCAATTTCAGTTGCGGACTCAAGAGGAAGTAAATGTCATTCATGCTATTCAGAATAGCGCGGTAAAGCATTTCAGATTCCTGCAGTCTGAGTTCTTGCAGTTTTCGGTCATGAATGTTGGATAGTACAATGGACACCCCGACAATTAATCCGTGTTCATCATAGACAGCAACCTGCCGAACATGGTGCCATATTTTCTCGTTATCTGCAGTTCTCACGAGTTCGACTTCGAGTTCAACGATTTCGCCCATTAAGGCGCGATTGAAATCATTCCATGCACCCATGCTGCTATCGTACGCGTTGACAATTGCTGTTTCATAGTCTTCCCCTACCTTCTTATTCCAGAACTCAGTCAAATTTCGTTTACCTGCATCGTTGATGTTGAGCAGTTTGCGATCCGGGCTGAGCAGAAAATAGATGTCATTGGTGCTGTTCAAAATCGCTTGAAGGAAGATGTTCGATTTTGCCAGTGCCTGTTGCTGGTGTTTGCTTTGTGTGATGTCGGTATGGATAGAAAAGAATTCGATCAATTCTCCGTCTTCGTTGAGATACGGGTATACAAATGCGTCCACCCAATACAATACGCCATCCCTGGCCCGGTTACACACTTCTTTATGCCATATATTTCCGTGGTTGATGGTATGCCACATCTCTTCCCAGAAGGTTGGTGGATGAACCCCTGAATTAACCATCGCATACGTTTGGCCTACCAGTTCCTCCCTGGAATATCCGCTAACCTTTTCAAAATTACGATTCACGTATGTGATGTTGCCCGAACGATCGCTTCGGGACACCATTGATGCGTGTAATGCGGCCTCGACAAAGCGAACATTGAGGTGAGTATTTTCAGGTGTGAACATCGAACCTTCCATTTCGGCAGTTTGATTTTTCTCAACGAACTAACATTGCTGAAGGAGCATTATCGGGTTATTCTGTTCTACGAGTTTTTTACTTCCCCACGTTGGGCTCAATAAACTGCATGGCCCCCCTGATCAACTGTCTTCCATTCATCAATGTGGGGTGGAATCAGAGAAAATTCTCACTAAAAAACCAATTTTTGAACCATTTTGGGTAAAATTTCTGGCTAAACGTTAAAATCGGGGTGTCATTTCGAACTACACCCGAAGCCTTACCATGTTTCGCGAGGCGTTATCGTGGTTTCCGGACCTGGATACTGCTCGCATTAATGTAGTCTACCCATTGTAGCAGCAATCCCCGCACCGTTCGTTTGGCGCTTTCTTCGGTGTTATAAAAGCGGACGCGAAAGCTTTCGTAGGAAATATTCTCCAGGCGTTTTGTCTGTACATAGCGGGAGAAGAACCGAATCAGGTCGGATGTGTTATTATTGAGGATGCACTTTGTTTCCAGGAGCACACGGACAAGAAATGCCAACTGTGCTACGGACAATTCCGTTTTGATTTTAAATTCTTCCGGCAATTGTTTTGCGGGGGTGTTGTGGTGTTCGGAAAGCTGGTTGGATTTTTCGAGGTAGAGAATCTCTTCTTCAATCCAGGCGGTGAGTTGTTCTTTCAGGGAAGGCACCTGGCGGTTATAGCCTGCACCCGGTTTTACCGGTAGCTGGTTAATTCCCTTTCGGTGCCAGGAAAGTCTTTCTACTTTCTCCGTTGCAGATTCCAAGGGGTGAATGGATTTCGTGATCCCGTTGGTTAAGTACTGAAATGTTTTCAGTGTATTGTAGTTGAGGTATACCAACACGTGATGTATTTCATCTATGGGCATTGTCGCTGTGTTTCCGGTTAGGACCCGGGTGATTTCTTTTGCTGCATCACGGACATACAGGATATTCCGGTATGTGATCCGGTTGGCGGCCATGTCGTTGATAAACTTTGTCAGGGGATGCATCACCAGGCTGATCACGTCAGCGTCAACCTGCAGTTCTTTCAATCGCGTACGGATATCATTTGTTTTTCGCATGACCTCGGTGCCACACAGGGCGATGTAGTTCTCCGGAGCTTTGGTATCCTGATCGAAATAGCGTGTGAAGTGACGTTGGACAAATTCGAGCAATGCTTCAATCTTTTTCATTGCCCGTTGGAGTGTTTCAGTCTGGTGGGTATCCTTCGTTGTTGTGATGGCTACGTTAAGCTGGTCTGCTATCCGGATGAGTTCCTGTTGATGGAACTGGATGTATCGTTCAAGGTGGCGTTCATCCTGGAAGGAGAATACCTCATGCGTTAATTTTTTTCGGACAGTTTCGACTTCCGACGTGAGTGATTTCTCTATGGCGGTACGATCATCCCTCGTAGCTTTCTTTTCATTCTTGTCCAACAACCTTGCGACAACGTCTTCCAATTTATTCAATTCGTATTTTACGTTGTCCTTCATGGTAGTGTCTGTTCGTTGCAATGGCTGTTCTTCATAACATAGGTTCCATTGCTGTTGGATACTTCGGTATTAAAGGTGATAGCGAGCAATTTCAGAATCAGGTTGAGGTCTTCATTTTTAAAGGTTCCGGTAAACCCGCAATTTTTCATTTCAGGGGGCAGAGGTTTGAACGTTATACCGTAGTAGTTTTCAAGGTCATGCACGACCTGCACCAGTGGTGTGTTATCAAACCGCAGTTCGTGGGTGATCCAGGCGTCCGCATTTTCTGATTTTCCAGTGTTGTGGTTTGACAGCGTCTCACCATCCAGCGTCAGCGATTCGGACGCGTTGAGGACGATGATGTTGTTGTGGGCTGTAAAGATTTGAACCGTGCCGGAGATCACGCTTACTTCCGGGAATTCATGATCGACCGCCCGGATGACCAGGGATGTACCCACCACCTTCACCACATACTCTTTTATATATATATATAGTGGCCGTTGCTTGTTTGGAAAAACATCCAGGAAAGCTTGTCCTGAGATATGAATCAGTCGTTTCTCGGGTGTTGCCCGGAAGGACAACCTGGCATTATTATCCAATATAATTACAGTACTGTCGGGTAATACCGTGGGGATGTTTGCCGAAGTATAGACCCGTTCGCGTTCAATAAAAAAGTAATATCCTGCCCCTGCCAGGAGACTTACACTAATTACTGCCGCTGCTATCCACTGCTTCAGGTCATTATTCAGGTCATTACGTGAGGATCTTGATGCGGGTGTATCGTACTGTTTGATTGCCATCATCAGTTGTTCTTTCTGCATTGCCCGTTCCATGTCCGTTGGCGGTTCGGCAGTTTGTCGGGCCAGCGACCAGATGGTTCGATACTCGTCAACCATTTTCTGGTTAGCCGTGTCGCGTTGAAGCCATTCCGAAAAAGCGGCTTCCTCCTCATCGGACAATCCTTCCCGGAGTGATTTACTGACCCATGTGAAGAGTTGATCTTGCATAGTTTCGCTTTTAATAGAACACCTGTGTTACCGGCTACCTACCGGTTTCCGTCCATTATTTTTTTTTAATTAGTTTACGACTTCAGGTATTTATTCAGCCTCGTCTTTATGAGTTTCAACGCTTTCATAATTCTTTTTTGTACCACAATCTCCGACACCTGGAGATGCGCTGCAATTTGTTTGTGAGTCATTTCTGTATTGCGGCTAAGCCAAAACGGTTCGCGTAATTTTTCCGGTAGCGAGTCGATGGCGAGGTGAATCATTCCTTCCAGCTCGTTGTGTCGGAGGTCACGGTCGGCTGCATACCGATAGATGTCGGCTGATGACATTGGTTCGGCCCCTGGTTGCGTGAAGGTTTTGAATTTTTGTTGATTCCGTATTACGTTGAGCGCGCGGTTGTGAATGGCGCGCATCAGGTACTTTCGGATTGGTTTGGTGATATTGAGATGATGACGCTCGTGCCATATCGTGACGAGTAGTTCCTGCACGATGTCTTTGGCTACTTGTCGATCGCCGGTGTAGTGTTCGGTTCGTTGGAGCAGTTCACTGAAATACGTATCAAAGATGATGTTCATAGCCTGCTGATCATCGGCGTGTAGCAACGTCAAGATAAAATCATCCTGGTCAACGTGTTTAGCAGCCATCGAAAACGGTTTCAGTTAAAAACAGTTCAGAGCAATTTCTTTAAACACGGTAATCCTGTATTAAAGTGCAAGGACTTCCATCAACTTTTCATAAATAATAAATTCTCTTTCTTGGTAGGTACCCTTACACTGATGTGTTCTATTGCAAACCTACCGGCCTATGCGCACTATCGATCCAGTAACACGTTTACGCTACTATTCTCTTGAGATCATTTGCTATTTAATGTTGTTGCTTTTCGCTTATGCAGGGCTTGTGAAGCTTTTTGATCATCAATCCTTTGTTGCTGATCTCCGTAAGTCGCCGCTTCTTTCCTCCTTCGCTTTTTGGATTTCGTTTCTCTTACCCCTTACAGAGTTGGTGGTTGCGTTGTTGGTTGTGTTTGATCGGTCTCGGCTGATCGGTTTGTATGGCTCATTCTTTTTGATGTTGCTGTTTACCTTCTACATTATTGCCGTTACACACTTCAGTGCTTCCATTCCCTGTTCGTGTGGCGGCATCTTCCGTACCATGAGCTGGAATGAGCATCTTCTTTTTAACATCGTGTTTTGTCTTCTGGCGCTTGCCGGGTTGACCCTTCATTATCGCCACCTGCTGGACACGCAGGCGGTGGAACGACATTATTAATAATCAGGCGAAGCCGAAAACCTGGAAAAGAGTAGGCATTATGGGTAAACCTTTTGCTGTTTTTGATTTAAAAGCAGAACCTGTATGAAGAAGTCCATTTTAGTTCTGGCAACGCTGTTGGTTGCTGTCGTTGCTGCCGTTGCTTCCCAAGCACGCGAAGAAGTTCTTCAAAGTGCTTTCAAGCGCGTGTCGCCAACCCAATGTGATCCGATAACCGTTAACAACTGTTCAACGACACAGGGGCCTGCCTGTCTTGCGACAGAAACAGCGTATGACAACGCGGCCTGTACGATCATTCTCTACAAGGTCAATTAATCTATCCGGGAATTGGTGACACGTGCTGTCACCAATTTCTTTTTAATGGTATGAAGAAGTTTCTGATACTGATCAGCAGTTGTCTTTTCGCTGCCGTAATTCTCATCAGCGTTTTATTCTGGTTATCGACCTCCTCTCTATCCTCAGGAGGATTTAACCGGGTGATTGCTTACCGGTTGATGCTTGGCAGTGCGCGGATTGATCTTGGTGTGAATTCCTATTACCTGGGTGACGCTGTTACAACGGGTGTGTACCTTGGCAATTATACCGTAGACAACCTGGTACTTTTTGTTGATTCTGCGTTGCGCGATACGACACGATCCTATTTCAATTTCTCTGCAACGGAAGGCTTTTCCGATGCTACACTTGCCATGTTCGATTCGGCCCATGTTTATTTTCTGGATGGCCTGACACCCTCCGTTGGCCGCGGTGTGGTTGGACAACATCGACTTACCGAATATCATCGCCCCGTCATCCATTTCAATCAAGGTATTGCGTTATCAACGGGGGATTATGTCGTTCGGTTTATCGATCCAATCGACCATCATCAGGTACTCACCAAACTACCTCGTGCTCGAGAGCTTAATTGTCAGCGCTTTGATCTTCCTTACCAGCGTGAGGGTATTTTTGATTCAGACGGCATGTTACTGTATTCTCCCGCCACGGAGTGTCTGTTGTATGTTTATTACTACCGAAATCTTTTCCTCTGCCTTGACACCACACTTGCTCTTCGTTATTCCGGACACACCCTTGACACCACCAGCCGTTCCAACTTACAGGTCGCATCCCTCGATCGTGCAACCCAAACCCTTGTCCATCAACCTCGGGTTGTTAACCGTCACAGTTGTGTTGATGGCGGATACCTGTATGTTCATTCGTTGTTGATGGCTGACAATGAAGATGCCCGTGTATTCTCACAGGTTTCGGTTATTGATGTTTACGCCATTGCTGATGGAGCATACCGTTACAGTTTTTACGTTCAGGATTTTCAACAGCAAAAGATAACCGGGATGGTTAAGCATGGAGGCTCACTCTATGTCTTATATGGTCAACACCTTATACGGTACACGCTTGACTTTGCCTACGAGGAACAACTTCGTTCCCAGCTTTTTTAGTTTTCGCTTTGTCCCGAATAACGATTACGCGCATGCGTTTCCTGGCAAGCCTGAGGGAGAGTCCTGCTTCTTTCAATCCCCGTTCGAGATCCTGCTGATCGACAATGACGGCATCCAGTGTGATGTCGATGTTTCCCTTAATGCGTGTACGATCAATGACGGGCGGGCCGTACTGGATATTATTGATGAGTGCCGGTATCAACATTTTCACAGGCTGATTTTTCAACACTACCCTATCCAGGGTATAGTCTGCCATCCTTTCGCTGCTACGTGTTTTCAGTTTTTTACGTGCCTGTCGGGTTGCCACCAGCCGGTAACACGGCAGTTTCCTTTTTTCCACCCTTACCCCATAGTCAAAAGTGTTCTGCAGATCACGCTGCATGATGGCTTTTACTTTGTATGCCGCATTGATTTTTCCGGATGGTGCTGCCAGGCTATAATCATACAATCCCTGACCTGTTTCGAAGTTTACTTCGAACGGTTTGGTGTCAGCCACCTCGATTATCGCGGTACGGGAGAGGTTGCCGTAAGACGTTACATCTTCCGGTATGGTTGTCGGGAACGAGAACGTTGTATCTCCGTAGGCCAGGCGGTAGAGCCACTCCAGCGATGCTCCGACTACCTGAAAGCGGTTGTTGATGATGGCGCTTTTTTCGATGAAGTCCATTCGTGCGACACCCATGTCTTTATTCCACGGTGCGATAATGGAGCGTTGAATGAATACCGAGTCTGCGCCCCCGTTGCCGTCCATCAGGAGCAGCTTGTTATAGTCCACGCGTTGCTGTTGCGTCACTTCGTTTACATCCAACGATCGTGGTAAGTTTAGCGGTACATCGTTGATGAAGTCCATCATGTTGTCGCGTGTTACGCGGTAGGTGATGGCGATGACCACACCCTGGGGATTCAGCACGATATGGTGCATGGCATAGTAGACTCCAAATTTTTCACGGAGTGAATTTTCGAATGCGGCCGGTGCTTTCAGGTTATAGAGTTTTGTATATTTTTCGTACAACTGTCTTGCCCTTTGCGAATCTTCACCGATACGCAAGCATTCAACCTTGTCGGGAAATTCATCCCGTATTTTTTCGATGACGGGCATTGCGTTGACGGATGCTGAGCACGTGGTTCCCCAGAACGAGATGATGAGCCATTTCCCCTTGAAGTCGTTGTTGGTGGCTACCGTCTTTGTGAAGTTGATGACGTTGCTAACTTCAAATGCGGGGCACGGCTTTCCGATGGCTGGAAAATCCTGCGCGGACAGCAGTCCGCGCAGGCCCAGTATGAGTATGAGCATGATGCTATGTTTCATCAGTATCCATCGTTTTGTGTCATGTTCCTGTTACGTTGTATCTCCACGAGCGGAATGGGAAAGTTTTCATCGGTAGCATCCCATCCCGGTTTTGATGCCAGCACATCGTCCAGTGTTGCTGTGCGTTTCAGATCAAACCAGCGGTGTCCCCATTCGGTGAACAGTTCGATTCGTCTTTCGTGCGCGATGGCTGTTTGGATTTCACCGGCTGTTGCCCCGGGGTTTGTGTCCGATACTAACGACACCCCTGCACGCTGCCTGATGACGTCTATATCTGCGATGGCTTCGCTGCCTTTGTTGAGGTTTGCCCGTGCTTCCGCACGGATGAGGTACATCTCTGCGAGGCGGAACACCGTGTAGTACTCCAGTACCTGTTGAGAACCCTGACGGAGTTTATATTTAAAGGGGTAATAGTGGTTGAAGGTGCCATCGACCGCATTACCGATCCATGCTGCGCGTTCATCTCCTCCTTCGAATGCCTCCAGGAGTTCGGGGTTAAGCTCGTATGTCGTTGGTACATCCACCGGCACGAAAGCGTTTCCTTCATACGTGTTGTAGCCTGGCGCTACCGGTTGGAGCTGCCAGATGGCTTCGCTGCTGCCGGCCAGGAAAACATTCTCTACTGTTGTCAGTTGGTACGCTGTATTGGCGATGATGGATGATGCTGTTTCTTCTGCCAAGGCCCATTGGTTCGTGTAGAGGTATGTGCGGGCCAGGAGTGCTGCTGCGGCATCCTTCGTTGGCCGCATTATGTTTCCGGAAAATTCAGGCAACCGTTGGCGGGCATCTTCGAGGTCTGCCACGATTGACGTGTACACCTGTGCGACCTCCTCGCGTGAGACGGCCGTGTTTTGTTGAAAATCCGTGGTGGCCACCCAAGGCACGTCGCCAAATACATTGACGAGGTAGAAATGACAGAATGCACGGATGAACAAGGCTTCCCCTTCAAGTTGTTGTTTGAGCGATGGCGCGATCGTGCTTCCCTGCAATCCCTCCAGGACAGCGTTCGCAGCATAGATGGACTCGTATGCATTGCGCCAAAGAATCTGGACCGTCGCATTTGATGGCAGGATTGCGTTCTCATAGAACTGCTGAAACTCTGTTTCGGTGGACACATTGATGAGTTCATCGGAGGTGAGTCCTGTTGTTGTGGTGGTCAGGATGCTGAACATCCCCTGACTTTCCATCATGCGGCTATAGATGCCGATGACGGCAGCGTTGGCAGACTCGTTGGTTTCGAAGACACTTGCGCTGACCAGTTGTGTTCGTGGCGGATCGATTTCCAGGAAGTTACAGCCACACAGTATGACGAGCAGGCTTATCGCTACCCGATTACGCTGACTTTTCAGAACTTGTAGAATTGTATTCATCGTCGTGTATTTTTTTAGAGTTTGATACTGGCACCCAGTGAGACTACCCGTAGCGGTGGCAAGGACAAGTGATTTTGAGTTTCCGGATCACGTCCCAGGTAGTTGGTGATCGTGAACAGGTTTTGGCCCAGCAGGTACACCTGCAATCCTGCGTTTGCTTTGAGCGGCACATCCCACGTCAGCGAGGCAGTTTTGAGTCGGGCGAAGGAAGCGTTACTGATGGTTCCATCGCTTTGCATGAGGTCGAAGTAGGCGTATCCTGCATCACCGTATGTCTGTGTAAATTTCTGGACGGTAGCGTTGTCGCCAGGTTCCTGCCATTGATCCCGTATAAAAGCTGGTTGATTGCCCATTTGTCCGGGAATGCGCGTGTTGACGGCGAAGTAGTTCCATCCTGTCTGGTTGACAACCTGAATCATAAAATCCAGTTTCCAGTTTTTGTAAGCGAAGGTGTTGGTGATTGCCCCGTAGCCTTTTTGTGTTACGGCTTTGCGTGCGAGCAAGTCGCCGGGGTAATCTGTGTATCCGTTGCCGTTGACATCTTCAAATTTGTAGACACCGGTTTGTTGATCCACGCCGAGCAGGTGGTATCGTTGCTGGATGTCCATGGATTCTCCGACCACATACTGGTTTGCGAGTGAGGACGATTCGAGGCCTGGATACCCGAGCAGTTCGCTACGCGGTATGGTCCAGTTGAGCGATGTTGTCCAGGTGAAGTGTTCCTTACTGACGTTCTGCGATGTCAGCAGGAATTCCCATCCCGTGTTGAGGATTTTGGCGTTGAGGTTCTGCTGCACGGAGGAAAATCCAGTTGTCATTGGCAGCGGGTATCCCACCAGTTGGTTGTCCGAGACATTGCGATACCATGCGGCCGATGCCTGGAGGCGGTCTTCCCAGAAGCCCAGTTCCGTTGCTGCTTCGAGTTTTCGTGTTGTTTCCCATCCGAATGCCGCATTGAAGAGGCGTGCTGATCGCAGGCCTGATGTTCCCTCGTAGGTGTAGGATGTTGGTGTCCATGCATCCAGGTACTGATAGTCTCCGATCTGGTCGTTGCCGGTGGACCCCAAGCTTGCCCGTATCTTTCCGAGGCTGAGGAACGGGACTGTATTTCGTACTGCTGTTTCGTTGGAGAATATCCAGGCTGCTCCCACGGCACCGAAGGTAGCATACTGATTATCGGGGCCGAACCGCGTTGATCCGTCCCTTCGGGTGGTGAGGTTGATGAAGTATTTCTTTTTCCAGTCGAGGTGAACACGGCTGAACAATGCCTGGTACCGGTATTCGGCATACTGGTGATTGAAGGGTAGCAAGTACGATGCCGCTGCGAGGTTGCCGAGGAATGCATCGTGGCTGAATCCTTCTGCGTAGTAGGATTCATCATCCCGAACATTTTCCTGCCACGTAGCCCCTACCAGCACTTCCAGGTTGAGGTTTGTCCATTTCTTTTTGTATTCCGTCTGGGGTTCTGCGATCCAGGTACGGCTACTGTGATTTCCCGTGTACATGAATGCTACGGGGCCGAAGGCAGGATTGAATGACTCTTTTGGCCATGTGCTCATTTCATTCTGGATAAGCATGTTGAGGCCGATGCTTGCCTTTACTTTCAGGCCTTTGATTACTTCATAGGCAAGTTGTGTATTGCCTACCAGGTTATCGGTTTTCATGGTGTATTCACGCAAGAGGGAGCCATAGGGGTTTGACCATGTTGCACCGGGCGGTCCCCAATTGAGTTCACCGTCATCGTCAAACGGTTCCGGTGTGTTTGGCGCCAGTGCCAGGGTTTGGCCTGTGTAATCCATCGAAGGCATGTCGTTGTTTTCGCGGGTGTAGCTGGCGAGCACCGTCATGAAAAATCTATCATCGCGAGACTGGTGGTTGATGTTAAGGTGTGATGAACCCTTGCGATACCGAAACTCACCCGGGTAGACAGTGGATTCGTTGTGCCATGCGCCTCCCACCAGAAATTGGGTATAGTCATTTCCACCGCTGATGTTTGCCTGGACATCCTGTTGAAAGCTGGTGTTGCCGATGAGTTCTTTTTCCCAGTCGGTATACCGTGTGGTGTCCCACATCATGAGGTCGCGGGCGTTTCCTGTCGTTGGTGTGATTTCATCGTTTTGAAAGGCCTGGTGTCGCATGTCGATGTATTGTTGCGTATTGAGTATTTCCATTTTGGTGGCGACCTGTCCGAATCCCGTCTGGAGATTGACATCGAATTGTGTTTTTCCTTTTTCGCCTTTCCGTGTTGTGATGAGCACTACACCGTTGGCACCACGGGAGCCGTAGATTGCTGTTGCATCGGCATCCTTCAGTACTTCAATGCTTTCGATGTCAGCCGGGTTGATGTTGGAGAGCGGGTTTCCTCCGAGTGTTATACTCTGGCTAATGACAGCCGTGCTGAGTGATGTTGCGGTGTACGGAACTCCATCGATGATGTAGAGTGGGTTATTGCCGTCTACGCGCAGGCTATTTTTGCCCCGGATGTTTACGGCCATGGCGCTTCCCGGCACCCCGCTTTGTTGTGTGATGACGACACCGGGTACCCGTCCCTGCATGGCTTGCAACGGATTGGATACCGGCTGTTTGCGTATTTCATCACCTGTCACTTTTCCTACGGACCCGGTGTTTTCGATTTTTGTTGTTGTACCGTAGCCGATGATGAGTACCTCATCGAGGTTGTTGATGTTTTCCACCAGGGTAACGTTGATGAGCGTCTGCGCGTACACTTTCACTTCGAGTGTTTCGAAGCCGATGAAGGAAAATACGAGGACATCTTCGGGTTGTGCGTTGATGGTAAAAAAGCCCTCCCCGTTGGCTGTTGTTCCTGTGGTTGTGCCCTTGATGATGACGCTGGTACCGGGTAAGGGATTGCCGTGGTTGTCGGTCACCTTTCCTTCTATGGGCACGGGTAGTACCATGGTTGCCAGGGGCTCGTACCCTTGCACGTCCACCTGGCCGGTTGTGCGGAGAGGTTGCAAAATGATGTAGTTGTTTTGTTGTGCGAGAAACTGAATTCCCAAGGGTGTGAGCAATTCGGCCAGTACATCTTTCAATTTCCGGTTTGTTGCCTCGATGGAGACTACTTTCTTTAAGTCAATCTGATCGGGGCTGTACACGAATTTCACTTGTGCGTTGGCTTCAATCACCAGCAGCACGTTTTTCAGCGGTGCCTTGTTCATGGAGCAGGACACTTCACGTTCGAGAATATCCTGAACGGTTCTTGCATACGCTGACGCTGCGGATATCCACAGCAGCACCATGATGAGTCCTGATCGAGCGTTGGTAATTATTTCAGTCATAGGTTTTCGTTTAGGTTTGAGAAAAGAATTCCTGTGCCGCCCATGCGGCATTTTCACTATCACTACGGTTGAACATTGGTTGCGCTTTATCGTGCGCAGTCTACTCGTTGGTTAACTTACCGGCATCTGCCGCCTTCGATGAGGACGGATTTTTCTTTAATCGCATACTTAATATCGAAAAGTTTTTGCAGCATATCAAGCGTCTCCGGCAGCGATTGACCTGAGACATCCATTGTAATCCGGCAGTTGAGCCACTCTTTTTCTATTGCTTGAATGTCCACCTGATGGTGTTCACTCAGGATGGCGAGCAGATCGCTGATGTTGCGTTCGGTTGGGTATTGCGTGTGATAGGTGGTTCCGTCTATGAGTTTTTTCTCCTCACCCGCTGTTACCACCGTTTGTGTAAAATTGTGTGTGCTGTTGTTGAACACCGCTTTGTCCGTGGGCAATAAAACAAGCTTGCCGGTGTCACCGGCCTGGTGTACACTTACTTTGCCGGTGAGCACGGTGACTTCCACGTTACCTTCGGCTTCTGCAATGTTGAAGCTTGTTCCCATCACGGTCGTGATAACGTTCTCACACGTGATGATGAATGGATGTGCGGCATCTTTGGTGACATCAAACAACGCTTCGCCAGCGAGGTATACCGCGCGTATGTTGTCGTCAAACTTTTCCGGATACTCAAGTCGGGATATCCCTTTAAGCCACACGGATGAGCCATCGGGCAGGATTACGTGTCGTGTTTTCCCGTTTGATAATGCCACGTAGCGCGTATCGTTGTTCCGAATGACATAGGCCGTAATAAGCGCTATCATCAGAATGCTGACGGCTGCCGCCATTTTCCTCCAGGTATTCCACGCGATTACCCTTCCTGCTTTCGGGACATCGATACGTTGGTCAATCTTTTCCAGCAGGCTGGCTCTGTCGTTGGCAGACCACTCTTCTCTTGTTGACTCGTCCATGGATTCGAGCCATTTTTCCAAGAGCGCGATTTGCTTTGGTGTAGCCTTTCCCTGCAGGTACTTTTCGATAAGCCGGTTGAATTCAACTTCATTCATATGCGTTAGTACGAAAGAACCCAACCCCGTACGTACCCACAGTCCGTTTACATTTTTTTCTTTGTTTCAACTTTTTCCACCAGTCGCTGATGCGTAGCCATCCAGCGCACGTCCGAGCGCCAGTGCCGAAAGGTTTCTTCATACACACCTTCGAGGTGTTGCCGCAGTGCGTTCACCTCCCTGACCAGGTGTGTCAGTTTTTCATCCAGGACAGTGAACTCCGTCATCTTTTGCATGTAGTAAAATTCATTTATCCGTTGATGGACGTGAAAGTCTTTGGGGAATTGTTTGAGTGTTGCCGACAGGGCCTGAATCTTCTCCATGAGTTTGCGCTGTTTGCATTGGTGGTACACGTTGTTGCGTTGGATTGGCTGCACAAAGAAAATAATTGGCAGGTCCGGTAACCAGTATCCTAAACTGTGAAGCGTTGCATACCTGTTATACTGGTTCCGGCTCCTGCCTTATGGTATCTAGAAGTAACGCAACTGCTGGTGAACACATACCTCACCCCGGGCCTCACCCCTACCCTCTCCAAAGGAGAGGGAGAAAAGACCTCACCCCGGCCCTCTCCAAAGGAGAGGGGGGAATGCACCCCGCTTATTTCAGGAATCGGTTTGTTATTTCTGCAAACATGGTTGGTGATTTCCAATACCAACTGTGGGTAAATGAAAACAGTTTACTGTCAAACTTCATGTCTACATTTTCGAGGTGTTGATAGTAGTCGAGGCTACCGCTGACATAATCCCGTTTGTCATAGAAATTTATCCAGGGTAAATCTTCCAGGAGACGTTGGAAGACCGGCTCAATTTTATGGGGCCACTCCCCGCTTCCCCCCGGAGACCAGTCCCGTTGTTTGAACGAATGAAAGTTGTTCAGCAGTTGCGCCCGGATGTACTCCTTGTTCGCGACATTCTCCCGGAGGAAGAAAGCGATTTTATCCAGCGGCGATCCAAATGTAACCAGTCCCGCCAGTTTGAGTCGTAACTTTTCTTTATGGTCACCTTCATATCCTTTCAACTCATTCGTATCGGCTAAATGAATCAACCGGTTAATGGCATCATAGGCGATCTGACTTCCCAGGGAGTGTCCTGCGATGAGTACGTGATCGTATTCTGTTCTTGCATCCTCTGCTTCCAGGAGATACCGGATCGCTTTTACGGCACCGGTAAGAATTTCCTGCCGGATGCGATAGAACCTGCACTTTTCATCGGTGGTATTGTAAATCGCAATATCCCCAATCACGTTGGCAATGTATTTGAGCTTTGAATCGGCAAAAGACTGTGCAAACCATCGGAAAGGAATGCCCACTACCGGGATATACGAAATTGCTTTCAGGAATACATTGAAGAAGTAACTAAGCGCGGGCAAGAATCCACCGATCAGGTAGACGAAGAACCAGTACTTCCAGTATTGAAATTTACGGTTCTGAAAAAAGACACTCTTGTCATCGTATTTCAATCCGATATTCTTATTGTCCTTGTAGAATTTCTTTGCGCCTTTTGTTACGCGGCTCACCCACGAAGAAATATCCAGGAGTGTCGCCTGGTCTTCGGTTTGATGTGCCCAATAGTATTCATAGATGTCGATGGGTGGGCGAAGCGCTTTGCCATCCTTTATCAAGGCGATGCGCAGGTAATTATCGAACCAGACATCCACGCCATCGGAGCGTTTTTTTTTCGCGAGTCCATGGGACAGATTCACCTGACAGTTCAGGTTTATTTCCAGTGACCGGATGAGTGTTCTTGCGAATTGATCGATTGTCTCTATCGGATTCTGATGGCCAATACCGTGGACGATCAGGATGGCGGTTGGTTTGGCTTCCTTGTTTTCAGCTTGCTCAACGGTTGTGTTCATGATGATGTTGGTTCATCTATTTAAACTTATAGTTAAATCCCAGCTGATAAATGGCATCATCCTTCCTATCAAAGGGGAGACTTCCGTACGCATAGCTTACGAAGAAGCCCTTGTCTGAATGCAAGGCGGCCACCACATACTGGTTTTTGGTGAGGCCTGCTTCTATACTTTCAGGTGTTGGCGAGATTTCCTGAAACACTTTGTATGCTGCCTCGAAGTAGATTGTCTGTTTGAATGCCGATACGACCAGTGTTTTAAATCCTGCTTCAAATTTGAACCGGAAGTAAGGATCAAGGTCGGGGTCGATGGTGCTTCGCAGTGAGTCCTCCACCGGGTTGACATAATCAAGGCCAACCAACACGGAAGGGACAGTGCTTCCATTGATTGAAAATGTTTCATCGGTTTTAGATATCCAGCGGAGAAGGGCAAATGGATAATCTAAAATGTTAAGTCTTGCTAACAGGTTGGTGCTTTCCCATGCTTTAGCACTGAACCCCACAGCAGCACCAAAGGCATATTGTTTTTCCGTGAAGTCCTGGTTTGATTCCAACCCTCCATGAAAATTAGTATTGAAGAGGTACGAATTCTTAAGGGTGAACAAGCTTTTGAACTCCTTCCATTCTTTTGTTTTTTTCAGTTCGGCTTGTGGTGTTTCCATCAACACCGGCAGTAACGTCAAAATCCGCTGGTGCACCATGTTGGGATCCTCATTCAGTCTAAGACCACCAAAGGCAATTGAGTATTTTCCTGACATTTTAGTATCCAGAAAATCAGCCGGATTCAATTCCTTATTAAAGGTGACATTTCCTTTTGCAGAAAACGCGAGGGAAAGAAAATTCCGGCTTGCCTTGCCTTCCTGTTGCCTTCCACGTTCAACATTTAAGTCGTAGGTAAAACCCAATGAACTGGCTGGGATTTCACCGGTTTGAAAGCTTTTAAAATCGAGGTTGAGTGAATTGAGCCAATACCCTTTGATGGAGTCCCTATTGGTCACAGCTTTCACAAGCTTGCTCCAGAGATCATCGTAGAAATCCGGATCTTCCAACTTGTCAAACAGCGCATCGTTGGCTGCCAAGATTTCATCCTGAAATTCCATGCCGTTTGTGCTGTTTTTTATTCTGGCTTCCGCTTCGCTTCGGATTGTCTGACTACGTGCCGTAAATCCAGTCAGTGTTAGTACTATTACCCAAACAACATTTTTCATAAGCGTTATGGTCTGATGGTTTGCTCGTTCAGGAATAGATACATTTCATCATTGTTGACGGCGAGGTCTTCAATTGTTTTGTCACCATCCATGAGGATATTCGCCATGGACGGAATTGCATCTTCCAGGTCAACACCCTGTTCAAGTCTGGCCCCCATCCCGACCGTAAAAACCGTGTGCATCGTATTCGCGAGGTTCAAGGCTTCTGTTTCCAGCATATCCTTTGAAATGGTTTTACTGTAAAAAACCAATTCTTCAATTTTTGTCTCTTGTGCTGAGACAAAATCCACATTCGTTTGGTTAAGTCTGACCAAGGTAAGCCAGGTGTAACCGTAGGAGAGGTTGTTCTTCCAGGTAGGCATAGTGTAGCGTTTAATTTTTTCAGGAAAAATTTGACGTATAAAAATTCTATTGCGATCCGACTGGCCTGTTGGTTCTTCGGTCCTTGCTATCTTACCGTTTACAACGGGAGTATAGACGCCCCTCCATTTGACCGTGTAGCACGAAGTTGATGTTTATAAAAACACCCAGACATGAAAAAGCCCATCTCCCTGTCACATGGACAGAACAGATGGGCTCTATGCATTAAATTTACCTAACGAATTACTGTTGTGCAATCGTGTTGATCATAAATAAAACTATGTTTCAACTTTTAAACTGACTCATGCATTTGAGAACGTCAAAATTCTGACCATGACGAGCACATAGGACACCACGGTAGCGATAATGACAATACGTTCATTCGTTAATGCCACTGTACCCCGGTGCTCGGCTTCTTCCCATTCCCTTTTGAGGAATTCCGGATAAACCGTTAACTCTTTTTTAAACGCTTCAACTGATTCATCGAGCGGCACGATCAAGTCAATGAGTTTTTTAATTCCCGTTAATTTCTTCCTTGGCGTGTGTTCCATCGCTACGACACTTTCATTTTTCAGGTACGCATCTCTGACATATTTTGCCAGAAACCAGTTGCACCCGGAGACACGAAGGGCTGCCCACCTCCTGCCTCTGAGTTGATGTCTGAGAAAGATGTAGATCGTTACCGAAAATGCTGTGAAGATTGAAGCCATATATACCTCAACGTTGTCGAGTTTTGCCAGGTACACCGGTGGCCAATCTTTTGATAAGAGTAACACCGAGCAGGCTCCAACAAAAAGTGCAAATCCCGAGTAGGTTATGTTTTCTTTGTGAACGCTAATTGCGCTGCATCGCGCCAATTCCTCGGCAACAAACTTGTATGCCAGCGAGGGTTCGGATTCGTCATTTACGTTACTTTGTTTCATTGTGTTTACATTAAGGTTATCTACTTCAATTCAGGAGATCAAGTTTGGCTGATTTCCCGCCCATCAGCGTGTAGCGGGGAAACGTTTTACCGGAGTCGTTATGCCTGCATCATTTTTATTGATGAAGGGCGTTACCCAATCATCGTAATAAGCTCACTGAATATGCTGCCCAACAGTGGAGCAAATATGGACAAGATGGGTTGAAGACTTTTTACCGCGGATACCTTTCCCAGCGTGTTGCCTGGTGAATCTTTTCCTGCCGGGACTAATTTTTTTTCCAGGTTTGCCAGCCGCAGGCTAATCGGTACGTAGAGGATTGCCAGAAAGATGGTGAACATAAGTCCGTAGAGGTAGACCAACTCCGATGGAAAAATCACCAGTCCTTTTATAGTCAATACTCCATCAATGGCTTGCTGGATCATCGATGTTGTCATGATTGCCAACATGATTATGGCCGACACGGAGGAAAGCAATGCTGCGAGCGCATTTTTAAGAAAAGGGAACGATTCTTTGCCCAAGGCCTCATCGGTGCTGCATACATCTATGGTACTGTTGATCATCAGCATTCCGCACAAGGCAATCATTACCGCTATGACCGTACAGCGCATGAATACAATGAGGATTGTTGTATCCCTCAACAGAATATCAAACTCATCAATAATCGCAAATGCTGAGAGCAGCTTTCCAGATACCATCCCTCCACTGGTCAATACTACCAGGATACCGATGAGCAGAACAGAAATACTATTCATGACGACTACCCTTGCCGGAATCCGAAATTTTCTCTGCACTGAAATTACGATGGACGTCCAGAATGGGATTAAGCACATGCTAAGGGTAAACAAGACTGCGAAAAGCAACATCCAGATCAACAGCTTAGGATTCTGGTTAAAAGCAAGCCTAGCGCTTGAGAACTGTTTGGTCTGCTTTTGTATTGGAACAGCAAGGGAGTCCACTTTTTGAACGACCGGAGAAAAGCATACGCTGTCGGTATCCTGGGTAACTATTGTGTACGACTTTTTTCCTGAATACGGGAGTATTCTGGAATTTACCAATCCCAGACATCCTATGAACGCCACGATAGCGATCCAGATCATAAGGACCACCCTTGTCCCTGTCAGTTTGATTGGCGATTCGTTCATGTTGATTGCTAATCGGTTGTGCGGGAGATTAGTTTTTGTTATGATGCAAAGAGCCCATCCTTCTGTTGTATGAACAGAAAAGATGGGCTCATGAGTCTAATTTACTGAATGGATTATTGGGGAACAATCCTTCTGTGGGATAAATTGCAGGTACGACAGCCTGGTGACGTTTGTGTTCTTCGCGCGGGTCCTGATGGACGGTAAAACGTTCGGAAGGTTGTCACCGATTTCAGTTATAGCATTTTACGGCACTTACCTTACCATAAATAACCATCCTATGAAGAACATCCTTTTTTTCATTGGCATACTTGTATTTGCCTTTACGATCGGCATCATGACAGGGGCCTCCAGTACCCCCGTAGCGGGGGGAGTTATCAGCAGTGTATTCGCCATCGCGTTGGCCGTTTTAGGTCTCGTTGGCAACAAAGACACTTCGTTTAAGGTTAAACTCAACGTAATTGGAAATGGACTCATTACGCTATCGGTTGGTCTTTTGATAGGCCTATTTGCAGGCATTCAATATCGTTATGAAGATCCCATCACATCCACGAATAAAAAATTTATATGGGAAGGTTATCCAGCGCCCGCCTCCACGTACGAGGCCATGGACTGGATTTTAACCAATGATCTTTTGATCAGCCGTGGCTTCTCACGAGACCAGGTACAATTGATCTACAAAATTCGTCTTCAGGAGATTGCGGAAGTATTGCAAGACACTGTTCTTAAGAATTCCTGGGAAAGGAGATCGGACACTTATTCCACCGATAAACCATTTTACAAGATGATTATCGGGGGCACGCAATCCAATCTTCTGCAACGTTCCATTGCCACGGATCAGCGTGAGCGAGAAAAACCAGAGATTAATTGATTTGAATCCTGATCGTGTTAAGAATGGGCACCTCTACTTCAGCACCCTGATCTTGATCCAGAATTGTTCGTAGCCGGGAAGTGTTTTAATTTTTGCTTCTTCGATGACCTGTACTTCGGTTCCCTTGACGGCCAGTCCAACTTTTTTCACTCCACGGTAGTAGTCGATGTTGGCAACCGGTGAGGTTTCGCGGATGACCATGTTTCCGTTGACGAAGTAGGATTTACCTATTTCGATTTGCCTGAGGTTATCCACGTTGATTTTGATATCAGAGTATCTTTTTGTTTTCAGTGAATAGTTTCCGATCCAGATGTAGCCTTCGGTGGATTTGAAAACGGTTCCGCTTCCTTCCGGTGTTTCGATTTTCGCGAGCCTGGCGACATCATCCGAAACCACGTTGGTGACTGCCGGTGTTTGGTCTTTTGTTTTCTGTTGTGTCGAATCAAAACCCAGTTCTTGCAATTGGGTTTTCACTTCGGACCGAATTCGTTCTTCGATGTCGAGGTTTGACGTGACAAGCTCTTTCTTGAGTTCTTTTTCCAGTTCGACTTTAAGTTCGCCCACCTGTAGGGTTGTGGGCTTTACACCGAGAGCAAGGCATCCAACCACGATGGTGGTAATGCCGATGATGATGGTTAGCGGGAACTTCAGCAGTTCGGCCCAGTCTTTTCCTTCCATGTTCATTGTGATTTAGGTTTAACCTCACCCCGGCCCTCTCCATTAGGAGAGGGAGAAATATGCCCCAAGACGAAAAAAGCCCACCACAGGAGGGCTTAACCTCCCATGATGGGCTCCGCAGTGAATATACAAAAAAAAATAACCTTACCACGGTCCCTTTCCATTCGGGAGCGATAAATTCTTGGCTCGAAGAGACTCACGTTTGCCGTTCTTGTGCGTACGGGAGTGTGCGTGACGTGGGGAAGTGTTTTGCTTTGGTATGCTGACTATCCTTTCAACAAGCCGGAGCGTTCCTGTATCAGCTTGCTGTATTTCTTCCGGAGGTCGGTGGGCAGAAAACTTTTTGTTATGGTCTCTTCAAACTTCGATTGATTGATGATCCTGGCTATTGATTTTTCAGCGGCTGAGCGATCGATGTTCAGTGTTGTGGCGAGTGCCAGGAAATCGCTTCGCTTTAATTTGTTCTTCTTCGCGTTTACCGTAAGGGCCATCTGTTCATGATCATCGGGGAGTGCCAGCCGGGTAGACAATAAATCATAGGCTGGTGCCAGCCTGTACTGATACTCATCGTCACGGATGATGGAAAAGTTTTTCAAGTGCATGTCCGCGTTTCCGGAGATAAAGCTGAACAAGGCGATCTCAAAAAATGCGATCGCATCAAACCCCGGAGCCGAAGAGTACTTACGTACGAGTTTTCCTGCCTTCTCCATCGAGCTGTTGTACTTCTTTTCGCTGGGGAGTTCTGCCAACTGGCAAAGGTCTTCCACCGGAATCTTTGTTTTATTTGCGCGATCAAATCGTTTTGTGATGTATGCCAGGCTTCCCGATGTTGTCCGGATAAGACTGTGCTCTGCGGTGTTGATACCCGCGATGGATGCCAGCTTCATGGTGAGGTGTTCATTTTCCGGCAATGCCTGATACGATTCCGACTGCGGTTTCAGAATAAAGCCACCCCCCAGCATGCCCATGATGGTGAGTCGTGATTTTTTCGGATCATCGGGATTTTTCTCCAGGTGTAGCGAGAGCTTTGGCTGTACACCCGGTACAGCAACGCTTCTGTTCACAATCTCCGTTGCCACGGATCCCATTTCGGTATCCTTGATATCCAATGCTGGCGGTGTTGTAGTCCTAAAAAAAGTTTTGCTGCATTTGGCGTGAAAGTCCGTTTCGGCCTCGGTGAGTTCCTCGTAGCAATACAGGCAGCGCCGCATGTTTTGTTTCTCAGTTTTCATCGCGTATGATGCTTACGGCTCCCACACAGTCTCTGCATACTGTGAGCAGGAGTTCCATTCGATCCTTTTCATTCAGTTTCCAATTCTTTACAGCAATATCCAACAACCATCCCTCTGGTATGAGTCCATCAAAAAATGCAATGAGTGTTTTCTCTTCGTGATAGGGTTCGTTTCGCACCGGCAACGCCTGGCTTACCGGACCGAGGCCTGGTGATTGGACATAGGTATCCAGGTATTTAAACCAATACCCCTCTTCATCCTGCCAGATGTTGCCTACGTGTTCATGTTGCATGAAGACCTTTCCTGATTTGCTCATGTTGGAGTATGGTAATTTCGGCTATTTCATTTTGATTGATTCGCGTTGCGATTTTCTCATCTTCCAGTCTGGTCCATTCCAATATGTTGGGAAATGGAACGAGCAGCCATCCTACGATGGTATTGCGCGCATCCCGAATTTCCTTCATCAGAAATCCCTGGTGCTTCGTTTTGTTGGTGAGGGTTACCTCAACCGCTTTTTCCTTGTAGGCATACCAGAGCTGGTATGGATCGGTGGCGTCACTCACGGGAGCCAGCCGGTGACCGAACAAAGCCAGCACTTTATCTGCTTTATCGAGGCGAATTGAGAGTTTTCCCTGCTCAAGATCCCGGATAAAGCGAATTCCGGTGCCGGTTTTTTCGGCCAGTTCCAGCTGGGTGATACCCAGTTTTTCGCGGTTAAACTTGACAAAAGCGGCAATGGGCGTTAGTTTCATTATACCAATTTAGTATAATAAACACAATGTTAATAATGGTTATACATAATATGTATAATAAAACATAATAATTCAGTTATTATACAAATTACCTCACCCAGGCCCTCTCCAGAAGGAGCCATTTCAGCTTGATTACAGTTTTTTTTCCAGGGACCCACGCAAGTGCTTGAGTGCGGTGGTGATGTAGTTTTCTACGGTGCCGGTGGAGATGTTCATGCGTTCGGCAATTACGGGTATTGGCAGGTGTTCGTAACGGCTGAGGCGGAATGCCACCTGGCATCGCTCCGGAAGTTGGTTGATTTCGCGCTCGATGCTATGCTGGAGGTCGGTGAGGTTGATGCCGTCTTCGATGGTGTTGTCTTCGGCTGCGAGAAAGCGAGTGAAGTGCGCGGCATATTTTGCCCGCATGTTAGCTGACCGGAAGTAGTTGAGGATGCCGTGGCGGGCGGCACTGTAGAGGTACGCTTTGAGGGAGGTGATCTGCTGCAGTTGTTCGCGTTTAGACCAGAGCCACACGAAAATATCCTGCACGATTTCTTCGGCATCTTCGCGTGACTTTGTGCGGCTGGCGGCATAGTGCAAGAGCGCGAGGGCGTAGCGTGCATAGGTTTGGTGGAATGCTTCGCGCACGCCATCCCTTATGCCGTTTACCAGTTCATCATCCGAAGCATCCGACCACGTGCTCATGGGTACATCGTTACCAGTTGTTCTTCATGCTGCACGCTCTATATATTATATAGCGTACAGGCCACATCATTAACAAAATGAGGTAAGCCAGAACCGGCCAAAAAATATGGCGTGGAACCCAACTTACCGTTCTGGAGGTACTGGTATACCCGGAGACGAATAAGTGGGCCCACGCCAATGACGCGAGCTCCACACTTATTGCCTCGGCTCCAAGAGAAATTACCAGTTTTCCAGAACGAGGATCTAAGCGTGAATGCTTCAGATGATTGAAGTATTCACAAAAATAGCTTTTACTATTTTTTTAGTTCAAAATATCTTCTCAAAAGTAAGGCAATTTATTCTTAAATGACAAATATGTCATTAACAAAGTGTGCTGCTTTCAGGAGTATTGTTTGTGCAGCACATCAGGAATCAAGCGCTACTGGAGAAAATAGGTATGAGGGTCAAAACCATTCGGGAGAAAGCTGACCTAACACAGGAAGAAGTATTTAACGATACTGGTATTCACATTGGTCGTATCGAAACTGCCACAACAAATGTCACCGTTAGTACGCTTGATGCGTTGTGTAAATACTTTAAGGTCGAACTCGATCAATTTTTCAAGAACTTATGAAAGATCGGTATTGCCTGAACAACTCTGTATCCGATCTACCATTAGCTGCGGAAAGAAAAATCAGCTTTCCGGAAAATTATAGTTTTATTTTTAGGCAATAAACTGAACTTTCTCCCGACACCGAGAGGTTGACAGCGAGACTGGCGAAAATGAAGTATTGGTTAAATTCTGGAATCATCTTTCTAAAATTCGGAAAGCAAAGACTCCCATTCGTTACAGCGCCATTTGCCTAAAGATAAGATATGGACAAAGAAACACTCCTTAAATTAGTACCCCCGACAATCTCAATGATTGTGACGGCTTCATTTGGCCTCCTTGTTGGAATTCTTGTCGAGAAATTCAAAAACCGGTTTCGGACAATCACTTACACAATAAGAACGCAAAAGGTAACACCCACACTTTCAGCAAACTTAGGAGGACAACTTAAAATCACTCTGAATAATCAAGAGATAAACACGTTGAAGGTAGTAACCATTGAAGTGGAGAACGGCAATAATGTTGACTTTGAGAATATAGTTGTGAAGTTCGGTATTGGAAAAGGAGGAATTTTTCAAGGCAATGAGGGCTACCTTGTGCACAATTCTTCTTGGATAAACTGGACAGAGCAGTATGCATCTCAGTATGACAAGGCAGTTAAAGAATTAGATGCACTCCCAGTAGACAAACAGTCGGGGCTTCGAGATGTTTCTAATGAGTTTCAAGCAAGAATCGACTACCTAAATACTAATCGGAACTATTTCATTCCTGTGTTTAACAGAGGCGAGCGTGCGATTTTCAATTTTTTAATTGAGGATCCGGCTGACGGAACGATTGTCGATATTTTCCCTTCATTGATTTACAAGTCGGTGAATTTTGTTATGAAAACTGACGACAATAGTCAAGCACAGGAGGATTTATTGATAGGCGTGGGAATAGGCCTATCAGTTGTTGCATTGGTTGACTGGGCATTAGTGACAGTTTATCCAACTGAAAAATGGATCATTATTTGGTCGACAATTGTTGGAATTTCCTACTCGATTGTTGGTTACGGAATCCTGTATGGATTTAGAAAAACGATGCAATTTTTTAAATGACGTAAACAAATACCCAACAAATATTTAGAAATGCGGGGGGCTCGGAGTAGGTATTAAGAGAATTTTCTTTCTTTATTTCGGAAACGGATGAAAGGTTCTGAGATGTTGCATTAAACACTTCGCTGCGCTTCATTATTCAATGCTCCTATTTCCCACACTGTGTAAACACCGATGTCGTTATGTGTAATTTTTTTGACAGACATTTTAACCTAAATAAATATGTGGCCAAGAAATAGATATGCCGGACCAGGTGGTGGACTATACACGGGACCGGGAGGTGGATTATATACCGGACCTAACGGAGGAGCATCTGCGGGACCTGGTGGCGGTATGTATACTGGACCGGGAGGTGGCATGTACACTGGACCTAATGGAGGACTATACACAGGTCCCAGAGGTGGACTATATACTGGACCCGGAGGAGGACTTTACACCGGACCCGGAGGAGGACTTTACACTGGACCGGGAGGTGGACTTTACACTGGACCGGGAGGTGGCCTTTATACTGGACCTGACGATGATCCATATATAAGTAATTGGCCTCCGCCAAAAGTGCTACTTGCTGAACTTCAAAAGAGAGGAATGACACAGATTGTAGAGTTATTAAAGATACACGGATTCTAAAAAAAATGCACACACCAATTGTAGCTGTTGCACAGCTGCCTAGATCAGCAGAACAATTTTAGGTTATCGTCAGTTGCCGCACCTCTATAACGAGAGAATCCTCTTCAACAAAATCTCAAAAATATCACCTCTATCACCGCAGCTTATCAAGAGATCCTTTCCAGTTTCCTTCCTGATTTCAACATCATTACCATGCTGCTGATGTGACACGATTCTATCCAAGCGTACATTGCTACTCTTCTTTATCCCTACGAGTATAATTCTCTTGTCGGTCAGGTACACCTCGCCACTATCTACAGGCTTCCATCGCTCCATCGATCGGGAGCTTGTCCGCTCTTCGTACCATTCACCCTTGCCTATGAAATAACATCGCTCATCCTTTTGAAGCGGAATGTCAGCCGTTAACTCCGACAACGGTTCGTTTTCAAGTTTCCAATACAACCTGAATTTATTCATCCTTGCTTTCGAAGTATTATCCATGGTGACCGTGGCCTGGAGACTTTCGGACATCGCCAGAAATTCCATTTCATCGGAAGGTGAATAGCGCTTCGCTGCCACAATGCCATCCAGGAAGCGTGTTACATATTGCTCACGCACACCAGCAGAAATCTTCTTCACCACTTCATCTGAAAGCTGAAGGTAATTCTGCTTCTCTTTCAGCAAGTGATCCGCATTTGGTTTCCATCGTCCCTCAACGATCATCCCGGAAACATATTTTTTATAGACAACGCCAGCGAGACTTGTGTGTATGAACTCCACCTCCTTGTCACCCAAGTGGAGCAGTCGCTGAAGGTGTTTGAGTTCCCCTACTCTGTCAGGCGATAAGTCGTTTACTTTCAGGCACCGGTTAAGATAAACCGCATAGAATTCATACAGGTTTTTCTTGTAGACTTTGTTGATGTCGATTTGATACTTCCTGACGATTGACAATACCTGTTCCTGTGTTATCTTCATTACTGGCCTTGAAGCAAGCAAGTTGTTGATTTCAATGACCACATTGTCGTCAGGGTATTGTCGAAAGATTCTTTGAAAGAAACTTCGCGTCTGCAGTGGCAACTGTTGAAACAAATTCTCCATGTTTCAATAGTCTCTATATTCCTGATACACCGGATCATTCCAATTGCAAACACCGCCATGATGGGAACAAGCTCCCCTGCCTGTTGCACTAGAAGTAGAGCCATCGCAGCACCGGGTCACGTAGTACAAGACTCTTCTTTTAAGCGGATTTATTTTTTCATACAGCGATTTCGCTTTCGTGTTTCCCAGTTCGATCGCATTCTTCAAATCCAACACTGCTTGCTGCCGGTTGCCCAACCTATTGTAGCAAAGGGCCCGGTTGTAATAATTCAATGACGTGTTTTCTCCGACCCTTATCAGATCGGAGTAGTCGGAAATAGCCTCCTGCTGCATATTCAACTTGACATAACATTCCGCACGCTTTTGCAGTGCCTGTTCAGACGTTGAAAGGACCAGGGCAGCACTAAGAACTCGAACTGCTGATTGATATTGTCCCGATTTAATCTTCGTGTCGGCAGCAGTCACGTAGTAGTTTACGCTGTCAGCGATTGCCTTTTCCTTTCGGTCTCTTTCTGCCTGCCGTTGTGCTTCCGCTTCAACACGTGCCCGTTCTTCTGCCAACCTTAAGGCGTCCGCCTCTTCCAGCCGCAGACCATTGTATTGCGAAACAGCGGCCAGTAAGATTCCCAGTATCAGCAACCATACGCTCTTGATTTTCCATGTGAATTTAAACGACAGATTATGTTCCAGCCAATGATGAACCGGTGGAAGAAGAAAACACCCCATGACTACGCATATGACACCTTCCCATTGTCGCTGATAAAAAATCCCGAATACCCCTATGAAAAACACGCCTGCGGCTACATAGGCGAAGGCATTCAAGAAAGGAGAAGAAGCGGCTTCTATTCCTTTGTTGTCGATGGTAATCCTGTCATCCCAAGTCACGCGTGATTTTGCAGGGATCAGGTCTGGCACATACTTCATAACGGATATTGTTAACAACTTTTAACGACCAAGGGCCACACCAAATGCAATGTCCGGTGGTGTACGCCAATTTAAAAAAATGAGACCTGTAATTGATGTTCCATCATCTTTTTAATTTTTCACCATACCCAACTTTTTGCTTCTCTATTTTGAATTCAGGATAACATTCCGTTATTTTTACCTTGTTATCACGTTAACTCAATTGAATTGTGAATCTCTTTTTTTTATCATCGCTTGCACGTCTTTTATCCTCTATGTCGTCTTTTATATTATCGTTGAGCGCAGCAAATTCCATCGTCAATATTCTATCCAACATCATGGCATTAAACGGTTCCCTGACACCTGACTTGTTTCCTTTAAGGAGGGTGCAATCCTGCTTATCTTCCTGTTGGGGTTACTTCTCAGTTTATTCGGAATCCTTTATCACTACTTCCACAGCGCTCCCCATCATGGCCTACCTACAAACAATTCATAAGAACCGAAGCTCAGCTCGGACCATAAACGCAGGGGTGCAGGAGGCACCCCTGCTTTGTGGTTTCGGTGAGAAAGTTTTGGAAAACACAAATCGAGTTTTCGGAAACTATTGGTAATGCCTGGAATTCATTTTCAATTCTTCTACCATACATTAGTGGGATGGGCTTGTGAGTCATCATTCAACCAAATCACGCTATGAAAAAAGTTACTCACCCAACAGAAGGTTTACGAGTGCCCCCATAAGAATAGCGAGTGCATAACTAAGCATTGTTCCGACTAAGACATATTCTGTTTCTTTCTTTTGCCCATCAGCAAATCTTAAAATTGATTTCCCCGTGATCAGAAACCCGATGGCTTCATACTGGTTTAACAGAACCAATGTGTAGATGATTATTCTTTCAAATATTCCAATGAGCCGGCCACCTCGTTTTACGTTGTCTCCGTGTGCCTGCTGTATAAGATTTTGCGTGGAGAACTTGATTAGAAAGCTGCTTGGACCAATACAGAAAAGATATCCTGATAGGATAAGTATTGTAGGGAAAGAAGTCCAAAAACTGAGCGATACCACAGCCATTCTTTCCCATCCGGAAATCAGGTAGAGCCAGGCTATGACAATGACAAGAACATGCAGGAGTTGATCCACTATGAAAAAGGAAAGTTCTCCCTTTTTGTCAAGCTTTATCTTCAGGTAGTCAATAATGAAATGGGTTACCGTTACCAGTACTGCCACAACTGGGTTATTCCAAATAGCGATCCAGGTTAGTAGACCAACGATAGCGATGTGTTTATAGAAGCCCCAGCCACGTAAACCTTTTTGTTTCTTTTCGCCAACCCATGAGCTCAGTTGAAATACAAAGTCTGCTAGTATGTGCGCTATCAACAACCTGATTAGAATAGTAGCCTGTTCTTGATCAAATAGCTCCATCGTCATTTGATTTTGGTGTGCATGGTTTCTTCAAAGTAGGTAAGCATCTTCTCCAGGGCCGACCAACTGGCGGCCTTCAGTCGTTGATTTACAGCGGATGGTGTTGCTTTTAAATGGTTGTTCGCTATTTCAATCTGACTATGTCCCAGAAGACTATAATAGACGACTTCAGCTTGTGATGACGTCCATTTATTCACAACAGCATCGATGAGACACCAGGAGGCTTCCAGTTCTTTGTTAAATTCTTCGTTGGGAGTATCGATGGCTAAGTTTGATCCTGGTCTTTTCATGGAATCGATTAATCTGCCAGAACGATGGAAAGCGTCTCCATCGGATTCCATTAGCTTGTTGGCCAGTCTGGTAATAGTACCTATTCCAACAGCGAGCCTTAAATCAGTAACATTAGAGGCTACATTAAGATGTATCTTCTTCGCTCTGGTATTTACCGGAAATTTGATAGGTTGATTCATTCGGGAAAGGCTTCTTAAGAGAAGTACCACACGCAGTACCTTCTCAGGCTTGTCCGATGCTCCTTGAAAGCTATCGCCACGGTACATTTCGAAGCTTCTGATAAGACCTAAAGACTTTTCTTTTTTTAAAGTATCAAAGCCTTTCTTGAGATGTTGCATATAGCTCTCGCGCTTCTTTTCAGACATCTTCGTAGACCCTATCACATCACCATTAATTACAGCATATAGTGCCATAGCTTGTATTTGTCTGCACCAATGTACACAATTATCTTAATTAAGTATATAACCTTAATCTACAATAATTAAGCTTATAACCTTAATTCATTGATATTAAGCTATTAGGCTTAAGACATCAATATCTTTAATACTGCCAATGCATCTACCCCATACATTCTTGAACTAGCGTTAGCTCCCGTATAGTCCACAAAGGCAGATACGAAAGCTGAAAGCACAGATAGCGTTCGTCAGTTTCAGCATAACGCTGATCATACAACGTATCATCCAATAACTCTATAAGCACAAGACTAGCTATTAAACGAAAGCTGCATATTGCAGTTTACCTATAATGTTCTAATTTAGTAATGATTCTATACTCACTCGATCTGCTCGATCATTAGTATCATCTGGAATCATAATTGTTTGAAACTCTATTCGTACATCAATGACCGACCGTCAAACTGAGATCGCTGATAAATTCCTGAAATTTCTGGCCGAGAATGATGAAGTGAATACCGATCAGTATGCTTCATCGATTGTGGACCGATTCTCTGAAGACGAGTTGGAGATGATGAGGGCTAAACTTGATGAGTTGGCAAACAAACTGGCAAAATTAGAGCTAGGTCAGCAGATTACTTATGATGACTTAATGGATGAGTTGAAAGAGATGAAAGACCTTTTATACGTGCTGACGAAGAAAAACTGGAAGCAATTGCTAAAAGGTAAATTACTAGATGCTGGCTTTGGAGTGTTTGCAGAGGACGTTGGTGATGTTGTATTGGATGTATTTAAGGATAATTATTTATTGAATAAGTAATGTATAACCTCGGTGTCCTTAACGACAAGGAATTCGAAGTACTCTGCAAAGACCTTTTGGAAAAGGAACTCGGCATTCCTCTTCAGAATTTTGCCAGTGGTTAGAAGTAGGTTGAAAAAAAAAGTGGCCGACCATTGATGTTTTAAGATGAGTCTGTCCCATAAGATACCCGACTCATTTTGGCACCTGCCATAGCTATACAACCCCCCATGCACAACCAGTCCATTGGGAAACAAAAATATGGCACCGGGAAAATACAGGCCAATTCCAGTATCCATTCCTATCTCTCTACCATAGATTAATAACAAATCATCCTTATCATACTGTACATTTTCAAAAATGGAGATATTCAAAATTTCCTTTGACGAGTCATACAATATAGTTGTTGTACTGAGTCCCATCATTCTGCTTATAACCATTTTGCTATTTGCTGGGTGGCGACTAGTATTGAAAAGCTCGCGATTTACAGAGAACCTTGAAATTGACGAAGCTGAGATTGGCATTGGCAGTGGAAAAATCAAGGTCAAGCCAAACTATGGCGATATGCAAATTGCATATCAACTTTATGTTGAATTATCCACAAGAAAAATCGGGCTCAAAATCGACTTTGATGAGGACTCATTGATTGAGGTTTACAATAGCTGGTACGAGTTCTTTAAGATTACCAGAAGCCACATAAAAGAACTCCCAGCACATAAAATACGCGAGAACAAGACAACAAAAGCAATAGTTAAAGTCGCAATTGAAGTTCTCAATGAAGGGTTAAGGCCCCACTTAACCAAGTGGCAATCCAGGTTCAGAAAGTGGTATGAAATTAACTCTATAGAAAAAGACCATGTTCACAAAAGTCCTCAAGAACTACAGAAAGAGTTTCCGGAATTCAATAAGATGAAGGAGGATATGCAAAAAGTCAATAAACAATTAATTGAGTACCGCAAGGTTATGAAGAGATTATCAATTGGTGACAAATAGGAAAAAACAAAACATCCATGGACTTTAAATCATATCAACAGAAAGCAGCTAAGACAATTCAGCGCTACACAAAAAATGACGATGCGAATAATTACATACCATTCCTTGGTATTATAGGAGAAGCCGGTTCAGTATTAACTGAGCTTAAGAAAAAACTTAGAGATGGTGACTCGTATATAAATTATGACCACAAACTCAAAGAGGAATTAGGTGACGTACTTTGGTATGTCGCAGCAATCTCGACCCAACACAAGTTTGACTTAAATGAGATTGCCGAACTCAATGTCGTCAAGATCGAAGACAGGTTTACAGACCTGGACATCCTTGCCTTTAAAAACTACGATGACAATTATCCAGAGATCGAAAAATTCCCCAGGGAATTTGAAATCAATTTTATACCATATGATGAAAATGGCAAGAAGAAAGTAAAAATAATTGGAATAGACGGTGAACCAATTGGAGATCCTCTTACTGACAACACGTACGATGACGATGGATATAGGTTTCACGACATATTCCACTATGGATACATTGCATTTTTAGGTTGGTCTCCGGTCGTGCGGTCGTTGTTAAAAAAGAAGAGAAAAAGCGATAGTGCTGTCGATGAAAATGAGGATGGTGCACGCGCTAAAATCACCGAAGAACTCATTTCTCTATTTGTCTATAACTACGCCAACGATCATCAGCTATTTAAGTATAGTCATAGTGTAGACACAGACGTCTTGAAAGCAATCCAGCGATTCACCAGAAAGATTGAGATTAAAGATTGCACAACCAAGCAATGGGAAGTAGCGATAATAAATTCCTACAAGGTCTTCAACGAACTCAGGCAAAATAATGGAGGAAGGGTTCTTGTGAGTTTAAAGAACAGAAAATTAATCTATTTAGGTAAAAATTAACCTAAATGGCCATAAGTCACATCACAAAAAAAACAAAGCCCAAACCGTCAAAGGCCCTTGATTTCTATTGGCAATTTGCGGCTGAAAGGCAGAATATTTTCTTCAACCGGTTTTCTCTTACTCCTCAACCCTGGACTCTCGACCCAATTCTAAAAAAATACAAATTCACAAATGCCTACCGGGCGTCAGACAGAGTCAGTCAATTCTTAATAAATGATGTCATCTACAAAAATGAGGTGGCACCGGCTGACCTCTTTCTAAGAATAGTCCTGTTCAAAACATTCAACAAAATTGAGACCTGGCAAATATTGGAAAACTCAATAGGAGAAATAACCACAACCCGATTCTCAGTTGACAAATATGAAACAGTAATACGGAAGATAATTCAATCGGGCAAAAGCATTTATTCAGGTGCGTACATAATGACTTCTGGCAAATCGATTTTTGGATTCGAAAAGAAGTATCAGAATCACCTGAGATTAATCGAAATGATGGTTAAAAATAAACTAGTACATCGGATAGTTGATGCTAAGTCATTGCAAAATGTTTATGAAATTCTTCTTGAATACCCAACCATTGGAACTTTCCTGGCTTATCAATACTCAATCGACCTAAACTATAGCCCTTTAATGAACTTCAGTGAAAACGACTTTGTCATGCCGGGGCCTGGTGCATTAGACGGAATAAGCAAATGCTTTGTCGATCTGGGTCAATACACACCAAGCGACATTATCGCGTACATGGCAGACAATCAAGAACAAGAGTTTAAAAGACTTGGAATAGAATTTAAGTCACTGTGGGGAAGACCACTCCAATTAATTGATTGTCAGAATTTATTTTGCGAGACCGACAAATACACTCGTGTTGCAATTCCTGAATTAAAGGGCAACTCATCACGTTCGAGAATTAAGCAGAAGTATTTGGCTAATGATTCTTACATAGCATTTCAGTATCCACCAAAGTGGAACATAAATCACTTAATCCCAAAAAACCATGAGCGAAGAGATAAGGAAGAACGTTTTCATCAGTCACTATGGTGAGGATGACGAACATGTGCAAAATCTGAAGGCCAAACTTGCTGAAAAAGGCTATCAAATCAGAAACAGTTCTATTGACAGCACGAAGCCGAATGAAGCCAAAAGTGAGGAATACATAAAACAACTTTTAAGGGAAGGAATATCCTGGGCGGGAGCATTTATTTGTTTAGTAGGACCAGACACTCACACCAGACCCTGGGTAGATTGGGAGATTGAACAAGCTGAAAAAATGGGAAAGAAAATTGTTGGAATTTTTCTTCACGGTGCTGCGCAAGACTCAAAACTTCCAAAAAGTTTAGCGCTCTACTATGATCAGTTAGTTGGATGGAACATGGACAAAATAATTGATGCGCTGGCATCGGATAAGCGGTATGCTGAAAATCCTGATGGCTCTGACCGTGCCCCCAGTTTCGGGATTAAAAGAGGTGAGTGCTGACTATGACAATGTACTCTTACATCGTTGCAAGAGACTATGGATTTGCACCAAATCCATTTGGAGGCTACTGTACGCTGGCTACATGCAAGCCCCTCATAAGAAAAAATGCGAAGGTTGGCGACTGGGTGATTGGAACAGGAGCTAAAACAAAGTTCAATCTTGCTGGGAAGCTAATTTTTGCAATGAAAGTTGTGGAGAAGTTGAGCTTCGATAGCTATTGGAATGATCCCCGTTTCCAGTTTAAGAAACCTTTTTTGAGAGGAAGTTTGAAAAGTTGCTATGGAGATAACATTTATCACAGGAATGATGATCGTTGGCATCAAGAAAACTCTCATCATAGCTTCCCGAACGGTAAACAAAATGAAAAGAACACTGCGACCGACACCCGTTGGCCGTACGTTTTAATTTCAAATCACTTCTATTATCTTGGAGAAAACTGCGTTGAAATTCCAGGGTCATTGAAACGATTTGTTTGTCATACCGGTCGATTACATAAAAAAGTCAGCGAAGGTTCTGCCGAAAAGCTAGTCTATTGGCTGGAGACCAATTTCAAACCAGAGCTTTTAGGCCATCCACTTCAGTTTTTGGGCGACTTCGAACGATATAAGGGCAATACTTAGCTCCACTACCGTCTTTATGGACTATAAAGATATTTTGACATAGACAACTACAGGATATTCTCCAGAAAGATGAAGAGATCAAGATCAATGAAAGTCTGGCAAGCATATGCCGGGAACTGGACGGATTCACCTTGAAGATAAAGGAATGCTTGTTGAAGCACCAAGACTTGCCTCAACACGACAAAGACAGAATTCAAGAACTCAACAACGATTATATATTAAATATTGACCGGTATAGAAAAATTAAAGGTCTCTAGAACCGTCTCGATAGCTTTTAAAAAAAGAATCTCCCCGTGGAAATAAAGGCCATTAGTCACAAGGACAGTATTCTCCATGAAGTAATCGCTCTTGGTGACAAAAATAAGCAGACGCTTGGAATGCTGCCTGAGGGAGCATTTCTCCACCATGCCAGAAAAAAGACGATCATCATTGCTGTAGAAAACGGAAAGCTGTCCGGCTATCTCCTCTACCGAATCTCTCAACGAAAACGATTGGTGAGCATTACACATTTGTGTGTAGCTGATGAATACCAAGGCAAGGGAGTCTCCACGGCCTTACTGCATAAATTAAAATCAAAATATGAAAACCTATTTAGTGGTATAGCGCTGACGTGCCGAGCGGATTACCAGCACGCCTCAAAACTCTGGGAGAAATTTGGATTTAAACCCCGTGACAAGAAACCCAGCAGGAGCAAACGCGGCCAATATCATCTCATCCGATGGATCTATGACTTTGGAAACCCTCACTTATTCTCAGAGCTGCATCTGGACAAGCAAAAAGTAAGAGCTGTTCTAGACTCCAGTATTGTCATACCACTTTCTGAAAACGAAAACCTTGTTCCTGAGATAACCGCGTTACATGCCGATTGGCTGGAGGATGATGTTGAATATATGTGCACGCAAGAAATCTACAATGACTTAAACAGGGATGAAAATTTGCCTCGTGCAGAACGTACCAGAAAGTATTTACGAAGGTTCGATATGGCTCAATTCAAACCTGACGAACGCGACCAAATTGCAGAAGACCTGAAAGCTCACATACCCGGTAAAACGCCTAACGATGTTTCCGATCGAAAGCAACTTGCCGAGTGTATTGCTGCCGGAATACCTTACTTCATCACCATGGATAAAGGGATTCATGACCTCAGCGAAGAACTTAGCGCCAAATACCGGGTTGATGTGCTGCGGCCTGCTGAGTTTGTCATGCTGCAGGATGAGCTTTACCATTCCCTTGACTATAAGGCTTTTCGCCTTGCAGGTGCGAACTATGATCTAGAAAAGTTGAAGGGAACAGAGTTGGAAAAATTAGTGGATGCCTTTGGCGGCATTGTTCTCAATGAAAAGAAAAGTGACCTAAGGGGAATAATTTCCCGCTGTACCACAAACACAAAAGGAGGAGGCGTAAAGGTTATCAAAAACAGACAATCCGAAGCGATCGCGATGTATGGTCTCCAGGTAACGACTACTGAGACATGCGTTGAATTGATCCGAATAAAGCAGACCAAGGTTTCAACCGTGCTTTTCCAGCAGATAGTCCGCGATATTGTCTTACTCACCGTAAACCAAAAGATGAGCAGGGTTCAAATAACTGAACCTAACATTGGCGATGATGAAAGGGCGATCCTGGAAATAATGGGATTTGTCTTTCTTAACAACCGGTGGGAAAAGCTTTGTCTGTCTGGTATTCAATCGATAGACGAGGTGCTGATTAACGAACACGTAAAGAATCTCTATGACACACAACTGATTGGAAAAACTGTCCAATCCGCTCCCACTCCGTTAGGTGAAATTCTCAAAATAGACTTCGAAAGAAAGCTATGGCCGTTAAAATTGGCTGATGCGGACATCCCCACGTACATCATTCCGATACGGCCGTATTGGGCCAGCCAGCTTTTCGATTTTTACCTCGCGAATACATCGCTATATGGCGCCTCCGAGAGTCTAACCTGGAGTAGAGAAAATGTCTATTACCGGAGCGTGAAACCGGTTTCAGAAAGAACACCTGGCCGAATACTCTGGTATATCAGTTCGGAGGAAAAATTTACCGGGAGATCAAGGGGAATCGCTGCCACCTCCTATCTTGATGAAGTGACAATTGACAGGACAAAAGCTATCTTTCGAAAATTCAAGAACTTCGGTGTGTATGAATGGAAAGACATTTACAACCTGGCAAATAAAGAAATCATGTCAGAAATAAAGGCATTAAAATTCAGTGATACCGAAGTATTCAAAAAGATCATACCTTTGGAGAGAATAAATGAGATCATGTTGAAGCACAACCGCCCAAAGAACACCTTTCCCTCCCCTGTCGAAGTTTCGAAGGAAATTTTTAATGAGATTTATCAAATTGGCATCAATGAGTAAGGTTCTATTGATTTCGGTTAAGCCGGAGTTTTCAAAAAAGATTTTAGACGGAACAAAGACTATTGAACTCAGAAAATGTACCCCGAATGTAGATGTCGGAGATTTAGTGATTATCTACAGTACGGTACCGGAAAAAGCAGTTGTTGCGACTTGTAGTGTAAAGGAAATAATAAAGCGATCTCCTGCCCAACTTTGGCGAACCCATTCCCGCCTAATGGGAATTGATAGAAAACGGTACTTTGAATACTTTAAAGATAGCGATGCCGCGATCGGAATTTCCCTCACTTCTGTGGACAAGCTTGAAAAGAAGTTGTCGCTTGATGCATTGAGAAAATTACTCCCAAAATTCTCACCCCCACAGACGTTTGGGTACTTAGATCGAACGCAGGTTGCGCGAGTCGGGATCGTGGCCTAACCTGACAGTGCCAAGGGACAAAACACGCTAATCATGGTTTTGAAGTATCGTAAATAACCATGATTTTAGTCGATGCATTTGTGTATTCCTTATTAACCAGTGCAGCACCGTAATTACAGACACCAGTACTGATGCACGGATGTTAGACGTTGGTTGTTTAGTTTCTATGAATTTTGGAGATAAAGCTATTTTGGGGTCTACCGATAACGTGAATATAAAACTGCGTGGAATAATATCCGTATTGAATGAAGAAGTCTCGAAACTACTTCATAAACAAAGGAATGACTATCCATTATTTGCTTTAAAAGCCCTTGGTAGTTATACAGGCGTACTTTTTGATCGCTTGATTTCGCATCGGGATTTTCCAATTGAGTATAATGCTATTTCAGCACGAAATCTTTTCGAGTGTTATTTGCTGATAGCCTACATCATTAAAGATCCTTCTAAGGCTAAAGACTTTCTTAGCCAAAAAGCCTACGAGGAGTTAGAAATTAATGAAGGTTTTTTGTCTTTAAAAACAGCAAACACTTCGGAAGCAAGTATAAAGCAAATTCACGATAGGATGGACTACATTAAAGAACTAATGAAGAACCATGGCCTAACCCCTTCAAAAAGTTGGAATGTCCGTTACCTCGCAGAACAAACAAATAATAAGCTTGAGTATGTAGCTTTTTTCAAACTGTATTCAAAATACATCCATGCTTCTTCCTGGATTGTGAATAGTCATAACGATGAATACGACAATCCAGTATTTAAAAACATTTTCATTTTACAAGGACAACATTACGCAAGTTGCATAACAAAGCTCATCTCTGGCTACCTAGCTGAACGAACTATCGCTTAACAAGGGAAGCTGTTGCGCGGCTCCCCATTAAAAATAGGTTTTGCAATCAGACTTTAGACAATACTAAACAGATGCACAATTAAAATCAGTCTATGAGAAAAGTAATTGCCGCACTCAACATGACGCTTGATGGGTTTTGCGACCACACGGCAGGATTTCTTGCTGATGCGCAACTCCATACTCATTACGCTGACCTCTTGAATGATGCTGAAGTTATATTGTATGGCAGGACCACTTACCAACTCATGCAATTCTGGCAGTCCTTATTGAAAAATCCTTCAGACGAAAAATCAATGAATGACTTTGCCCTTTCCATCGACAAGATTGAAAAGATCGTTTTCTCCAACACCCTACAAGACACCGGCTGGGACACAGCCAAACTTGCAACCCGGTCCCTTGCGCAAGAAATTTTGGAATTAAAACAACAACCCGGAAAAGACATTTTTATCGGAAGCAGGAGTCTTATTCTTCAGCTTCTTGCTAACGATCTTATTGACGAATTTCAGCTTTGCATCCATCCAGTTGTAGAAGGAAAAGGGCTACCGTTGTTTGAGCAATTCCAGGACAGGAAAATTTTCAGACTCTTAAAGACAAAGGTCTTCAATTCCGGTGCCATCGTGCTTTACTATGCGTTGACAACAGAAAAAACAACGAGCGTCTGATGTTGCGTATTTTGTGATGGCACCACTCCCCTGTCATTTCAACCACCCGAAAAGATTGAGTTAAAATTTGCGAAACCGAAACATTGCCTTTACATTTGCAACCACATGGTTTCATATTAAGGTTTAGAGAAAAATTCGCTTGTACAATTTTCAAGGCGGTACTGCCAGATCCGACAACGATGAACTATTCCTGAACTTGACAGGCGATTTACTGTCCTAAAAAAAATAAACGATGAGCAGCCCCTTACTATTTAACTTTCATGTTGACAAATCAACCAATACGGTAGTTGTAGACAAGGAGTTTGATGCCGAGTGTTCACTTGTGTGGGATGCTTTTACAAAAAAAGAAATTCTTGACCAGTGGTGGGCACCAAAGCCATTACGTTCACAGACAAAATATATGGACTTCCGTGTTGGCGGCAAAAGATTTTATGCCATGGTTAGTCCGGATGGAACAGAAATAGGCTGGCAGGTCTTCACGTTTACTTCCATAACACCCCAATCCAACTTTAAATGCGTAAGCTTTTTTACCGATAAGGATGAAACGCCCGATTTGCCGGGTGCCACCTGGGATTTGACGTTTCGTGAACACCGTGGTCTGGATACTCATCAGACTACAACAGTCAGCATCTCGATTTACTTTGAGTCACTTGACGAATTGGAAAAAATGATCGCCCTAGGCTTCCGCGAGGGTTTTACCGTGACATTAGGCGAATTGACAATCGTGTTAAAAACTTTAAAGAAATAGAATATGAACAAATCACTTCTGCTCGTCTTAATTGCTTTTTGGTTGACACTCTCCTGTTCAAATTCAAATCAACCTGGTAATGCTGCTGCTGACATACACCTCATTGCTCAGGCCAAAGACTCCAGTCGCCTTAACAGTAAAACTATGATTACTCAAAAAATTACACCGTATCTGTGGGTGGAGAAAGATGCCCAAGCTGTTGCTGACTACTACCTGTCCATTTTTAAAGACGGTAGGCTGAAGGATTTTCGCAAGTTCGACAGTGGCGAAAGTGGAAATGATGCCGGTATCGAAACAGCTGTCATTGAAATTGCGGGGATGGAGTTTAGTATCCTGGCAGCAGGTCCGTTATTCAAATTTAATGAAGCAGTGTCATTCGTTATCAATACAAAAGACCAAGCGGAAACGGATTATTATTGGGACGCTCTTACGAAAGACGGTGGTGAGGAAGGTTCTTGTGGGTGGTGTAAAGATAAATATGGATTATCCTGGCAAGTTGTACCCGTTGAATATTTTGACTTAATCCATAGTCCTGATCCTACTGTACGAGAAAAGGCCATGAAGAACACCTTGAAGCAAAAGAAATTGATACTTTCGGAACTCAACTAAACGTGGTGTATTAACTTTTCAACAGTTAGCCCTAAACGACATACCCGAAATGAGACACATTCTTCAAGCAAGCGTTTTGATTCTTTTAACAGGGCTACCAGCCTTTGGGCAACACGAACTTTTTATTCCGCCCAAACCAGAAGGTCTGTCGGAAGAAACTTATCGCGAAGGAATTTACATTCTGAAGAACTCCTACCAACAAGTTGTTGATGATAACTATAACGTGGTAACCAATGACAACTGGAATTTTGCAGTAGCGTACGCCAAGTTAGGGCAATCCAAAGAAATGGTTTATGATTTTCTGTATCAATCGAAATCCCAAGACAGAAATTTCTTCTGCACCATGATCGCTAAATTATTATCGGACGGTAAAGCCATTGAGGAGACCATGTTTTATAAACTCCTTGGAGAAGATTTCAACACCCTAACAGCTGACTGTTCAGCCGTGACCGTAGATGAAAAAAATTCGATATCGATGAGTATATCGCGAAAAACCATTATGACAAAGAATTGATCTATCAGCTACATGCGCTAAAACTTGAAGACCAAAAATGGAGAAGCGGTAAACATGAAGATTTAGAAAAGCAGCATGAGGCCGACCAGGCTACCATCTTAACGGCAGAAGCGATCATTAAAGCATACGGTTATCCGGGCACAAAAATGGTTGGCAGCAAGTTTGACTTTGTGATCTGGATCGTTATTCAACACGCAGCCTTACCCTATCAAGAAAAATATCTTCCTGTCATTGCGCAAGCCGTCCATGAAAATCAATTGAGTAAGGCAACGTTGAGAATGCTGCTGGACAGAATTTATCACAAGAAAACCGGGTTTCAACTATTTGGTTCACAAGTTGGGGTTCCCTTCAGCGATGACAAGACCATTGAGGAAGTGAAATTAAACTATAACCTTTAAGAAGCAGATTCTAAATTCCTGGTGCAACACCAATCGATTCTCCAATCACCTGCTCTCTCGAAGAGACTTAAAGCAGCTAATCGTTGGGAAACCGGAATCGTGTTTTTGGAAAATAAACGTGATCCAACATACTGATTTCGAATTTCTCTTGGTATTTTAAACTAAATTAAGACGCTATTTTGTCCGGTGTATTGCACTATTCACCAAGGCAGATCCGTTAAGAATTTATGTGTTGGGCGACAGCCGAGAATCGTAAATCACGCTGTAGTGGGTTGATCAAATTTATGATCTGTTCTTGTTGACGTTGTGGCAAAGGCCTACACTTCGTTTCACGTTTCCAAACCTCAAAACGTTATGAATAACAGGGCACTCTCAACTTTTGGTTTACGAACTCTTATTCCCCTATTGATAGCCGTGGTATGCAGTTGCGATCGCGAAGAGTCCGCTACTGCCACGAGCCATTTTTTCCATGAGGCGATCTCACAAAAGAATTATAGTCTTGATGATCAAGTTCAACTAAACGAACTAAGCAAGGTGCTGGCGAAAGAATCGGGAGTACTGGAGATCATGAAAGATGCTGCTGTGGTAACGTTAACCGACAGTGAAGGTGTTTATAAAGCAATCTCGGTTCAGTATCGCGTACGCGATGTTGTTACGAAATTGATTGTCCCGCTAGCAGCGATGTCACCGCCGAAAGCTAAGGATACCGGCAATATTGGTTTGTACTACGTAGCTGAACCTTGTGAGATGAAGTGCACTTCTTCCGCTGGTTGTGGCACCTGTACACAAGAAATCATAGAACGATGTAAGTCGCAGAAATGCACTTGTTCCCTGGTGGGCGGTGAATGTACTGGTTCGGTATCCTTTCCTAACTAGGCTAAGGCGTTTGATTCCTTATTGTTCGTTCAATTATCCATTGGCTTTTATCGTTATAACCCATTAACCCGAACGTTATGAAAAAGAATAAAGCATTATCCTCTCCTGTCTTAGGGTACCTCTTTTTGATTTGCGCATTTACGATTCTCAGTTGTGAGCACCCTGAAAGTAATCTTTCAAAGGCTACGGTGTTTTATGACGCCCTGTCAGAAAAAAGCTTTGGTCTTGAAAATCCACGGGAGCTAAACGAACTTGCCAAAGTCCTGGCCAAGGAGTCGGGCGAGATTAAAATCTTAAAAAATGCTGCTGTCATTACTATGACTGATAGTAAAGGAGTGTACAGGGCTATTTCAGTCAGGTATCAGGTTGGTGATGTCACAACAAGTCTACTTGTCCCAATATCCGAAGCCTCCCCAGCGAAATTGAAAACCAAAACAGGCAAATTACCTGAGAATGTTGTTTACTATGTAGCTGAGCCGTGTGAAATGAAATGCACGGCTGACAATTGCGATATCTGTACTCAACAAGTAATTGAGCGATGCAAAAGTCAAAGCTGTACTTGTGAAGGATTGAGCAGTGGGTGTAACCCCTCCATCAGCTTCCCGCAATGATGAATTGCTACGCCCCCTTGGGCACTATAAACCTTAAACCCACTTCTATGAAAAACTATAAAGCGTCAATTCTATTCATTTTTACAGTTCTGTTCATGGCCTTCTCCTTGATCCGCTGCGAGTCTGAAGAAACACGTTCCTCCGGGCAAGATTTATTCTATGAGATTGAATCCAAAAGCAATTTTGATCTCACCAACCAAATTGAATTAAGTCGACTGGCCAGGGTGCTGAGCAAAGAATCAAGAGCATTCACCATCCTAAAGGATGCTACTGTTGTTTCGATGACGGACAGTCAAGGCGCCTTTAGAGCACTTACCGTCACCTATCAGATCGATGGTCTCATCACCACCTTAACCGTTCCCCTAGCAGAAGTGTCGCGTGAGGCACTTGAGTCGAGTGCTGGTAGAATCGATACTGGAGGACAGACCCGATACTATGTTGCTGAGCCGTGTGAAATGAAGTGTACAACAGCCTGGCCCTGCTCCTCTTGTACGCAAGAAATAATTGAACGATGCAAGTCGCAGAAATGTACGTGTAATAGCGGCAGTGATGGTTGTTCTGCTTCCATTGTATTTCCATCGTGAGCTAACTTACTGGTACGTAGTGAGGTTTCGCGTGAACGCTAAAGAACTTGTGGCTTCCCAACTATTGGTATGATTAAATAGAACATAGCGTTATGGCAAAGTCCAATACCCAGATTACTATCACCAAATTACAGTTGTATGGTACCGTCCTGGTAGCCCTTATTGGGCTAGCCGGAACATACCTGGCAGGAAGAGGAGGCCCAAAAGAAGAACACAAATCAACCGTTGAGGTCAATGTCAATAACCTGGTACCGGCTACAGACGCAACACCTGTAGCTCATTTACCGGAATCCACTCCGGCCGACAACTATTCCGTTCTGAAAGACATTAGCATTTTTGATTTGCGTTCGTGGAAAGAGACTCCAGATTCACTAAGAAATAAAAGGCGATTCAGCCCTGTGAACTACATCAATTACATGCACATTAAAAAGCTAAAGGACATTAACAAGTTCACTGCACACTATGCCACATCCGGATTTGCGATTGATATGCGGTGCATAACCCATAAGGCAAGTATTCTGAGGGAAGATAAGTCTGGTGTGCATGAGGGTCAAACACGGTATGCGGTAGAGGTAGATATTTCTGAAGTACCTTTGAATGATGAGTTCCTTATTGTTGTTGAGGCAACCTATTGGAATAGCTACAACAATCTATTGACCGAGTCTTCTTCCACCTACACAGACAATGAGATTGATGGTTTAAAGGAGTTATCCCTTATCATTTTTCTTCCTGAGGGTAAACCTTTCAAGTCTTATCAGCTCAGGAGACAAGTTCATGAAAGAGAAGAAGAACTTTATACTCATAACATCGGGACAGTTTACCCTGACGAGACCAAACGGTTTATCTATTGGAGTGTAGGGAGTATTACTGCGGATACACATTATAAAATACAATGGGATTGGTAATTGATTTCAGTAACAGGGGATCAACCGGCAACAGGCTGTGATGGAAGAACTTGACAACAGGACTTTTTATAGAAAGTTAATTCTGATAATTACTGAAAAAGGATTGATTGTCATTATTGTTGCCATTGTTGGCTTCCTGATCAATCGGCAATTGAAAGAACTTGATCAAAAGAATTCCACTGAATTAGAAAAACTTAAAGCACAAAACGAAAGAATAATTGAAGATCAAAGGACTAGTCGAATCGCCATTCAGGCAGAATACACAACATTGCTCGAGAAGCAGAAATTCAACTATGACAGCATTTTTCTTGCGTTGGACTACGGCAACAAGAAGCAAATTGATGCGATCAACCATCACCATGCTCTTTTTCTCCAACAAGAGAAACAAGAATTTGAATTAAAACAAAGCATCATTAACCGAGAAAACAGCAAGGAAATAGAGCAATTCAAAGTTAATCTAAACAAAACTCTTCAAGAGCGATTTTTCAGTTTCGAAGAAACCCTAAGTCTAAGCATTGAAAATCTTCGTGCTTCTAACTCTTTTGAAAATGAAGTTAGAAAAATAAGCCTTGAAAAAATCTCCATTGTCTGGCGAAAAATAAATGAGTATGACTATGCTTCTGAGCTACTGCTGTACCAGATATACAAGCATGATGCACAGGTTGATTCTTTAGAATCGTATACTGCTAAGTATGGGGCTTCCGGAGCACCTGGGTCTATCTGGGGTAATGGCAAAATAGTCAGCATAAAAAAGGATTACACTAAAGCCAAATCTGAATTAGAACAAATGCTTTATGTCAATAAATTTTGGATGAACGACACCATCTATTTCAACGCCAATCAATACATTGTCACTGTAGATTCCATTCTCAGCACAGCCAATTATGACCACTACAGATTTTGGTTCCCGATCAATACCGATGGAAAAAAAACGATACTTGAAAAAGATACGTTACAGCGGCTTCTTGCGAAAAAGGAAAGCTTGAGAAGAAACATTTTTCACATTGAAGGCATCCTGAATGATAAAAAACTGAAACCAGTACAATAAGAAAATACAATAAAGGTTTTGTAAATTGAGCGCACAGCCCTATTGGTCATGTTGTTACTGAGAATCATATTATTGACCACCCTCCTATCCTTTGTGTGTATCCTTGCGGTGGGGCAGACTGTGTAAATCACCCGGACAGGCGAAAAGTATCACACCAAAGGTCACTATAGTCAAGTCACCGCCCTTACGTTAAGTAGGGCTCTTGAGAAAGGTTACACCGCCTGCAAGGTATGCAAGCCTGCAACCGGCCCGGCTAAAACAAAGGTTGTCCGTTCACCCAATGCCCCATCAACTTCAAGTCAGTGCAAGGGTATCACCAAATCCGGAGCACGTTGCAAACGGAGCACTACAAATGCTAATGGGTACTGTTATCAACATCCCTAGCTATGCGGATTTGACAAGCTGGTAAAATTTTAAGGTAGGCACACTTAATATAATGAGATCCTGTGTATACATTTCGTTCTATCTTTGGCTCACGCGGGGACGACAGGTACTTTGAAGAAGGAAAGAATCCATGTTCAGGCATACCGGAGAAACAAGGACACTACAGCACAATTTGCGAATTGCATCCCTGCTATCATTTGTAGCAGGTATTGTGAACGTTGCGGGGTTCTTAGCCGTACAACGGCTGACCACCAATGTTACCGGGCATTTCGCTTTTCTTATTGACGAGGTTTTCAAACTTCATTTTCTACAGGGCTTTGTCTTTTTCCTGTACATTCTCTTCTTTCTGCTGGGCTCTTTTACATCGAGTTTTCTGGTCGAATTGATGTACACGCGAAAAAAGAATTATGTGTACATTCTTCCAGCGCTCCTCGAAAGTCTATTACTCCTTTCCGTTCCGGTGTTTGGCCAATTCGTTATTGAATCTCCAGACACCTTAGCGTGCGTACTACTCTTTGCGATGGGGTTGCAGAATTCGTTGGTGACGTCCATCTCCAACGCTATTGTTCGCACTACCCATTTAACCGGGCTTTTTACAGATTTAGGAATTGAACTTTCCCAACTCTTCTTTTACCGGCTTCAGGAACAGCGTAGCAAACTTTATGCTTCGATACGATTGAGGCTTACGATCATCAGTTTCTTTTTCATGGGTGGAATTACCGGTGGACTGCTTTATCCGATTTTAGCCTTACGCGTCTTGATCTTTGCCGGAGGCGTATTGGTACTGGGCGTAACCTTCGATTATGTTCGTTACGGTATATACAAGGCAAAACGAAAATATATTGACCGTCAAAAAGGTGACACCTGAAAACGTAGAGTGCTTACGTTTTCCTGGTTATTTGGGTATTGCTTGTACCATGAGGGTTCCCCCCGATTGGCGTTACCCATTTCGTACATTATTTTAGTAACTTAGTCAAGCTACTGCCAGCCATTCGCCACTAACATTAATTAAAGCGACGTCCTATGAACACATCGGAATGGATGCTTGTCTTACAGCTTATCGTACTTTTCCTGACGGGGATAATCGTTTTATGGTACACCTATGAGACATCAATCATACGCAAAGAGACCACCCGTCAAGCTGTTCTGACACCAAGTGCTAAACTTTGGGACAGGCAGAATGAATTAGACCGGCTAATGTTTACTGCCCCAGAGGTAGCCCAAGTGTTCAGGAACATGGCGAATCGAACGCGTCCATATTTTACCGCTTCGCCTGAGGAAGTACCGCGAGACAACCGCTACTATCAGTTAAAAGCATTTGTCTATCTACAACTAAATTTTTTCGAAGAAATATACATCACCACATCAACCTCTGAGGGGGTCGCCAAGCAATTTGAAAGAGAAGATTGGCACCTGTTCATTTTTCAATACATGAGACACGCGCTTTTACGTGAAGTATTTCATGCCGAGAAGGACCGGGCTTACACCGGTGAGTTTGTCAGATTTTTAAGTCAGCATGAAGCCCAATGGCAGGGTGAGGCCGATCAGGACTTATTCTGAAGCGTATTCTGTTTTCCCTATGTTGAAGTACCCGCACTCCGAAACCGTGAGTCTGGTGAATGATTTGCAAGCTCATATCACCTAAACCAACATTTTACATTACACTTCGTTGCATCGGACATACTTTGGTACTATCTTGATTGTATGGCCCCAGTGTAGAAGGTAAGCGTATGGTGTGATTCACCAGATCAGTACACTGGGGGCTTCATTCCGCCCCATAGCACGATGAAAGAAGTTGCTGTTAACCGGAGAGACTTTCTTAAGACCACGGCTTTCCTTGGTGGTGGTTTATTACTTTCGTTTTATATTCCAGGGTGTTCGACCCGTGCATCGGATGATGCTCCCTTTGCCCCTAATGCTTTCCTGCGTGTCAGCGCTGACAATACTGTGCATGTTATTTTGACGAAAGTCGAAATGGGACAAGGCATCTGGACTACGCTAGCTACCCTTATAGCTGAAGAGTTGGATTGCGATTGGCATTCCCTTACCGTTGCCCATTGTCCGATAGGAAAAGAATACAGGCACACTTTTCTTCCGATGCAGGCTACTGTTGGGTCATCATCAACCGTTTCAGAATTCGATCGCTACCGCATGGCTGGTGCTACTGCCCGTGCGATGTTGATCGAGGCCGCTTCGAAAAGCGTCCTGTCGCACAGAAAATGGTTATGTTATTTCAGGTGAAACGAAGATCTCTTACGGATCGTTGGTGGCAGCTGCCTCCAAGCTTTCTGTACCAACTACAGCAACACTAAAAAAACCAGAAGACTGGAAATACATCGGCCGATCGCAAAACCGGCTGGATAGCCTTGTGAAAGTCACCGGACAGGCCAAGTTTGGTATGGACATTCAATTTCCTGGTTTGTTAACCGCAGTCGTTGCGCATCCACCCGTCTTTGGAGGGAAGGTAAAATCCTTTGATGGTCGTGTCGCTGAAGCCATCCCGGGTGTCTATGGTATTTATCAAATTCCTTCAGGGATTGCCGTTGTGGGCGACACCTACTGGGCCGCCAGACAAGGATGTGACGCATTGACAATAGCATGGGACCTTGGCGATTCTGAATCGTTGGATAGTACATTACTGGCTGAGCAATATCAAGCACTTGCTCAGACGCAAGGAAAGGTTGCTCAACGTCAAGGTGATCCTGACGATGTATTACAACGTGCTGCTGCTGTCCTTGATGTCACCTTCACATTACCCTATCTCGCACACGCTCCGATGGAGCCATTGAATTGTACTGTAAAACTCAGTCGGGATAAATGTGAGATATGGACAGGCACCCAGGTACCGGATCTGGATGGTGCAGCCGTTGCGAAATTATTGAATCTACCGCCCGATCACGTTGAGATCACGACACCCTTTTTAGGAGGAGCCTTTGGGAGACGAGGTTCGTTTGCCTCGGAATGGATTATTGAAGCTGTTCACATTGCGAAGGCCAGCGGACAGTTTATTAAGTTAGTGTGGTCCCGCGAAGATGATATTCGCGGTGGGTATTACAGGCCCTTTTATTTACACCGTGCGCGTATCGGATTTGCCAATGACGGAAAGCCCGTTGCGTGGCAGCATCGCATCGTAGGCCAATCCGTTTTTCAATTTTTCGGCAACACCGCAGCGATTGATGATAGCTCGGTTGAAGGCATCAAGGGTTGTCCTTATTTTGAAAGTATCCCGCATCATACGGTGGAACTTCACACCACCCAGGTTGGTGTTCCTATTTTACCCTGGCGGTCGGTGGGGAAATCGCATACTGTGTTTGTCATGGAGTCCCTTATTGATGAAGTTGCTGTTTATGGAGGAAGGGATCCCGTCGATTTCAGGCGACAGCTCCTTAAGAATTTTCCACGGCATTTAGCGGTATTGAATCTGGCCGCGGAAAAAGCGGCGTGGGAAAAACCTTTACCATCGGGTAGGTTTCGAGGCGTTGCTGTGAGCGAAGGCAACGGAAGTTATGTTTCGCATGTTATCGAAGTATCGCGCGAACGCGACAAGCTCCGGGTACACCGGGTGGTCTGTGCTGTTGATTGCGGGTTGGCTGTGAATCCTGATGGTGTTGTAGCCCAACTGGAAAGTTGCATTGTTTTTGGACTTACGGCTGCGCTATACGGAGAAATCACTCTTGAGAACGGGATGGTGAAGCAGCGCAATTTTCACGATTACCAGCTGCTGCGCATGCATGAAATGCCTACCCTTGAAATCTACATAGTACCGAGTACAGAAAAGATGGGTGGTGTTGGCGAGCCTGGTGTTCCGGGCGTAGCACCGGCCTTAGCCAATGCAATTTTTGCTGCTACGGGCAAGCGAATCCGGAATCTGCCGATACGGCTATCGGAACTTTAATTCGGGATTGCCCTTACGGCCTGTCGTTGGGAAATTGAAATCCTGTTTTCGGAAACAAACTGCCTTACCCTATCGTTCCCAATAGTTTTTCCATTTTACTTTCAGTATTCAGGCAGTTGTAAGAGCTGGTGTAGCAGGTCTGGCTACAGCATATCCCTGCAAGTATCGGTCTTGCATGCGTTGATAAGCCTGAAACGTTGACGCTATACACATTCCTTGACCTACCCTAAACAACCCAATATGATCACCAATACCAAGTCCGACAAAATGTTGGCAGCATTGAAAGATTACAAGAAAAGATATTTCTCCAAAAGTATCGGTGAAGACCGAACGTGTTCAGGGGGAGGCGGTACCGATGGCAGTGGTCGATACCAGTATTAACCAAGCGTAGGAGTTGTCCGTTGTGGATTGGAGATTGAGAATAGAACTCATAGAAATAAACTTAAAGCCATGGCAAAGAAAGCTAAGAAAGCCGCAAAGAAGGCAGCCAAAAAAGCTGCTAAAAAGTCGGCTAAGAAAACAGTTAAAAAGAAAAAAGGCGGTCCAAGGTAATGCTTCAAAATGCTGATGTTATGGAGGAGTCACCAACCAAAAAGGAATACCGTAAATACAACCTCAAGTATTTTGTATTTGCAGGATGAGTTCAATTACTTCTCGGGACAAGCCAGTACAATATCCAGGCAAATAGCCCTTGGAGGATTAGCGATCATATGGATTTTTAATGAGCGTAAAGAGAGTGTTTCACTACCTCACGAGCTGACATTTCCGCTGTTGCTCATTCTCGCAAGTCTAGCTGCCGATTTATTACAGTATTTATATGGATCAATTGTCTGGGGAGTGATTCATGATCGCCATGAACGTAAACGCGCTTCTGAAAATTCCACCATCTATGTTAGTAGACTATTTGATACACCAACCTGGTTGCTATTTGTAGCCAAGTTTCTGTGTCTAATCATAGCCTATGCTCAGTTATTCATTTTCATTAATCAGCGGATAACTGAAGATGCAAGCGCTGGCACTCATAAAAATGAGTATATGATCATTCGAAAATCCCACCTGGGGATTGATTCAACCACCTATGTTGACACGTTGTACTTACCCAAAAATTCGGATGAGTAAAGTTTATTTTATTTCACCATTGACAGAATATCCGAACAGGCAGGGATTGATTTTATCTCCGCTAACCGTCTGAAACATGACTCAGACATCAATCCCTTCCCGTCAGGAGCCCATCCTTTAGCTACGGGTATGACTCATTATTTGCATCTCGTGTACGTGCCGTCCTGAATCTTTCAACTCAATCGCCATAGGCTCAGGTGCTGAAATGAATTACCGTGATTGCAACCACTTATCATAGGTTGTTTTTCCGGAGGAGCCCTTTTTGTTTCCGAGAAGTAAAAAGAACGATTTATTTATTGTGCGCTGGGTATCACTTCACACTGATGAGTGTCCATTCGTGCGCGTGTTTTTCAAATGTGAATGTTTCCTCCGGGGGAATGGCCATGATCTCTACCCGATGATTCTTTGCTGTGCCCCTCATGGGGAATGTCAGCGTTACCGAAATATACCGGATGTTGTTGGTGTAGTCTACGGTTACAGGGGTTGCATTTGTTTCCTGTTGTCCCCTGGTCTTGTGTGCAGCCGTGACGGCATTACGGTTCATTAATGCATAGTGGATTTTCATAAAGTCGTTGTCCTGCTGTTGTCCGAACAGCACCATTTCAGAACTGACAAGTTTGTACTGGTTTCCGGGATACAACTCATCCGGGTCCAGCTTCAGCACATCCGAAACTTCCTTTTTTGTTTTTACGGTTGAGAGACCTGTTGACAAAACATAGTCTTTTTGATCGTTCGCCTTAACCGCTTGATAGGTTGTGAAGAGTGAATCCAGGACGGTCATGGCGACCACCTTGCCCTGTTCGACCTGCAGGGATGTCTTATGTTCGAGTGTAACCCAATTGTCAAAATCGTCAATACGTTGCCTTATCCGTGTTTCGATCAGAACGTCTGATGGACCATCCTTTTGCCACAGGCGAAAGCCGAGCCATGAAAACAGGGCGATTGAAATCACTGTCAGGAGTCCTGCTTTCAGCCATTTTCTCCCCCTTGATTTCCGGAGGATGGTTGCATCGATTTCTTTCTCTTTCTTAATTTCCTTCAGCAGGCCCTCGACTACATAATCCAATCCACGTTCGGCTTTGAGTGCAAACCTGTCGCCCAGGGGGAGATGTTTCGAGGCCAGCTCTTCTACGGTGATGCTATGCAAAACTGGCAGCACACGCTTTCGTCCATCCTGTTCTTTCGAGACAAAGTCAAACAGTTCGCGCAGTGTCCATGTTTTTTCAATATAATTTTTACTGAGGATAACTACTCCAAACCGTGACTGTTTAAGCCCTTCGGAGATCGTGTCATTCACGCTATCGCCCACGCTGAGTTCTTTGCCGGAGTACCATATCTTCAATCCGGCTTGTTCGAGCCGGAGGCAGAGTTCATTCGCAATCGGCAACTTGTCTTCGACTGCATGCGATATAAATGCATCATATGTACATATTGTGCTGAGCATTTTTGTTTCTTGACTGGCAGGTTAGCCAAAAAACATGTTACAGCCCAATCTGTTTTCCAAACCCGAAGAGTTAGTTTCCGAGGCGTTTACTTTAATAATTTCACATGATACATGATTTGCTGAAACTGTTCACGGCTGATGGGAATTCTTTCTTTTTCGATGATCACAAAGCGGCCGACTATGGATTCAATTTTACGCAGGTTGATAACATAGGAACGATGTACCTTCATAAAATCCGGGTGCCTGATCCCTTCGATGATGGTACTCATGCTATTTGATAATTTGTATGTTTTATCTTTTGTCACCAGATCACAGTATGCGCGATCAGCCCGGAGGTACAAGACATCCCGTACCGGAATCTTGATGTATCCCTGATTGAACGTTCTGACGAAAACGGTGTCCTCAAAATCGGCATGTTTACCCGGCTGCAGTCCGAGGGCAGCGTTGCTGGCCGCCAGTTCGATGGCGCGTATCAGGTCAACCTCATTGAAGGGCTTGGATAAAAAATTTGCCGGTCCTGTTTTCTTAGCGCGCTCGAAGGTCTCGGCATCCGTAAAATCGGTGAGGTAAATAATGGGGATTGGCAATTTCTTGCGGATGTTTTGCGCGGCCGTAATTCCGTCCATTTGTCCTTTGAGTTCGATGTCCATCAGGACCAGGTCAGTCTCGTTACCGGATACCATGTCAATAGCCTCCTCTCCGGCATTCACAATGCCTATGACATTGAAGTGGTGCGCCCGGAGTTTGGCTGCGATCGATTCTGCCACCAGGCTTTTATCTTCTACGATGAGGACGTTAATTTTCTCTTTCATACGAGTGGAATCTGTAGCACATAGTTGGTGCCCGCTGTTGTTTCCATTTTTATTTTTCCTTGCAGGTCACGCATGAGCATCTGCACCATTTTCAATCCAAAGGAAGACTTTCCGTTGTTCATGACGTCTCCCGTTATTCCCTTTCCATTATCTGCGATGCCCACCAGAAGCATTTTACTATTCCTAATTTCCATGCTGACGACCAGTGCAGGATGAGGATTTCCCTGGTACGCATATTTGCATGCATTGCTGATGAGTTCATTCAGGATAAGGCCCATGGGAATAGCCTTGTCCACATCCAGCATAATGTTTTCCATATTCAATTTAAAATCGAATTCCCAGTCACTAAATCCATAGGTATGCACGAGGAACGTGACGAGTTCGTTGGTGTAGTCTTTCATGTTGATGAGCCGGTCTTGTTCGCCTGCGTAGAGTTTCCGGTGAATGAGTGCCATCGCGTTCACGCGGCTTTCGCTTGCTTTGACGGCCTGTACGGCTTCCACATCTTTGAGTTGCTGCGACTGGAGGCTGAGTACACTGGAGATAACCTGGAGATTATTTTTGACGCGGTGATGAAGCTCTTTCAGCAGCATTTCAACATGGTGTTTATTGCGTTGTGTTGTTCGGTACAGGTATCCGACAAGTCCTACGATAACGCTCAATAACACGGAGGTCACGACCAGGATGAGAATCCACAACCGGTTTGTTTCGAGTCGGCTTTCCTGTAGTCCCCGCTCCTGCTCGAGTGATGCGATGCGTTGTTCTTTTTTTTCAGTTTCATACCGGGCTTGCATTTCAGCGAGGCTTCGTGCTTTTTCCTGCGACATGAGGCTATCCTTTACGGCATCCCGTTTCTGAGCATACAGGAAAGCCTGTTGATAATTCCCATTCGCCTGGTTGAGGGATACCTGTAAGTCGTAGGTTTCTTTAAGTCCTTCGAGGAATCCGAGCGATAATTCAATTTCCTGGGCGCGGAGAAGATGGAGTGCTGCCTGAGCAAAATTTTTTCGCATCAGCTCAATGCGCGTCATGCTGTTGAGGGTTAGCGCTTCCCCGAGTTTGTCCCCGTTTGCGCGTTTCAATGCCAGTGCTTCCCGGTAGTGGCTTTCTGCTTCAACAGGTTTATTTAGTTCGAGTAACACATCACCGATATTTCCGAGTGTGCTGGCCATGGCGGCGTTGTCATTCATGAGACGTTTGACAATCAAGGATGAGGTGTAGTGCTGCAAGGCGCTGTCGTACTGTTTCATTTCCCTGAACACCAATGCCAGGTTGTTGTACGATTGACCGACACCTTTCTGATAGTTCACTAATCGTCTTATATCAAGTGCTTTGCGGTGAAAGGCCAGGGCGTATGGATAGTTTGCCAGTTTGGTATAGATCAGGCCAATGTTATTGTACGCTGATCCCAAGGCAGGTTGGGGTTCAGTCTTTTCAAGTTTTGAAGCCGCCTTCAATGCCAGTTCGAGCGCTTTTTCATACCGTCCCTTGTCTTTATATATAATAGAGAGGTTGAGTTCGATGGTTGCCTGTCGTTGTGGATCCTTTAACCGCTCGAAAATCTCCAGGGCTTTGGTGTAGTAGATAATGCAGCTATCAAATTCTTCGAGCTTATAAAAGGTGACTCCCAGGTCATTCATGCAGATCGCTGTAAGTGAATCAATCCCTCTGCGTTGGGTGATGATCAAGAGTTCATGGTACCAGTACCGCGCGCTATCATATTGATTGGATGCCAGGTAAGCATGGGCCAGTTTATCGATTTGAATGTTGATATCGGGGCTGTTCTTTGCTTTTGCTTCGTTGACTTTTCGCAAGAGATTACCGACTTCCTGTGACCAGGCAGTGGTGGTGATCAGCAGAAACAACAAACAATATAATCGCATCAGTCGGATTGGGCTTTGAAGGTAACAATTAAAAATGAAAAGAGCCGCCCTCACAGGCGGCTCTGCACGTTCCATCCGAGCTGATCAACTCTTTGTGTTACGGTTTAGGGGGTTGACCGATGACAATCGGATCGTCATCATCATCTCCGCCATTGTTTCGTTGTGGCTCTATTGCCGGTTCGGTGCAGGCCGCTGCAATGGTGGTGAGGAGTATGATGATGAAGTATGTTAAGCGTTTCATAATGATGATTGTGTTTGCGGTGAGTGATTACCTGACATTCCGAGAGGACATGTGTGTAGCGGATCAGCGCTGCTCTTTTTGCGTTGACCATGGTTGTGCTGACCGACAGCATCATCGGAAACTCAGGATTGAGTCATGGAGTGGTGGACTTTGCGAGCCTGACGAAATCATTCCACCCATGCACTGGAAGTTGCATCAGACCCGCTCGGACCGTTTCGACCGATCGTGTTCAAGAACAGCATAAAGGTGGGTTGTTGAGGAGCGAATAGTACCCGGAAGAGTTCCGCTGTTTTCCAGTTTTCGCCCAACGATGTCTGGAAATTATCCGGAATTGGGGCTACTTTACTTCCATGAAATGCAAGGTCACAACGCTCTACGAATTATTACATGCGCTGGCCCATCACACTGGTCAGTCGATGGAGCGTTATGGTTATGGTGTGATGAGCGAGAAGATTGGCGATGCTATCACCATGAAGTATTTGTATGAATTGCATCTCAACGTTGGGAAAGCGTTGGAGAACACAACTCCTACCATCAATCTACAGCCGGTAAAGCTGGACAAGGTGGCCAAGTTTCTTGGTTATGAAAGTTATGCTGTTTTTGCGAAGGCCATCGAGCAACCGATCAGCCCTGTGCTGGTGAATGTTATTGGAAATTATACGTGTTACGTCCGACAAAATGCGCAGACGACTACTATCCTGTGCTCACCGGTAAGAATCTACAAGGATGAACAAAAAGTATGGTTAGAACTCAAGGGTCCATCCTGGACATACAAGGGTGAGGTACTAGTAAAACATGGCTGCTTGTTTGTCCTGATGCGCACCTCCGAAGGAAAAGAATTTCATCATGTGTATAAGATTGGGCAGCGTGAGCGGCCTGATGTTTTGCAAGGAGTTTTTTCGGGTGTATCGACCGCCTTTGATCCAATCGCTGGTCGTGTAGTGCTCGTTCGAAGTGACCAGGAATTTGGAGCCCTGGAAAACTCACAACTGACAACTGCTCAATTAAAGAAAACAAACTCAACAGAAGCCAAGGCCCTGGAACGTTATTTCCGGAAGTTTGAAGATAACAACCTTAGCATCAAAAAGGTAACTACATTCACGGTTGCTGACCTCTAAACACAGCGCTAATCTTACGGGGATAGGCGTTACTCATCGTGTTCCCTAGCCCCTTAATCGTTCTACGGCTGAATGCTCCATGCTTTGATTGATTTGTACTACCCTTTGCACGATTTGTGCTAATCAGTAACTACCGTGCTGTGATAAGTTTACAGTCCGTTACATGTTAAGCGGTGTGAGGACGTGCTGGAAAATAATTAACGGTACCCTACCATCCCATGCATGAGAACCTTTCTGCCCCAGCCTAAACCTTCCGGATGAGCCCTGTTGGCAGAATTTACAGCGTAGTTCCTCGTACTAGCGCAGCCCTTCGTCCGAGCATGATTTGCTCTTTTGTTTTCCGTTGACCTGAATGGTGATTCTCTCTCTCCGTTATGACTGCAAGCCTTTGTATCCACGTTCCGTCCGAAACCAAAAGTGGCGATCGTGCGATTAAATTCTTCGACACCGAAGTGTGGACGGCCGATTCTGAAAAGCAGTTGCTGGCCAAAATTCTGGAAACCATCTCTACCATTCGTGTGCATTGCCAATCCCTTGAAGTGAGTCTACACGTTGAAGCAAGCGATATTGAAACGGTGACCTTCCTTCTCAAGAAAAAGGCTAATCAGGACATCACGGTGAACAATCAAAAACTTACGCTTCGGGAAATTGAAGTTCTTGGACTTATTATGCAAGGGCTGACGAACAATGAAATAGCTGAGAAGCTTTTCATCAGTTATGAGACCGTCAAATCTCATCGAAAAAATATTCTTATCAAGACCGGTGCCCGCAATACGGCAGCCCTGATCAACCACTATCATCAAACATTCTTCGAAAAGTAATTTTTTTTTACACCGAACAAATTTCCCCCTTTCGGGGGATTGGTTGAGGCTGGTTTGAACAAGTACATTCGTCTATTCATCAACTAAATAAGAGACCTTATGAATGGCTATGCACGAAATGGCAGCAGCACTGGCCTTGCCATGTTTGAAACACCCTTTAGCGACACACTTCCTTCCCGCGAACTAGGTGATGAGGCGTTTGAAAACTTTCAGCAGCGTCTTGATAGTCCGTTCTCCAGAACATACGAGACCGGTGGAGCAGGCGTGCCTTCACAACTTGCCGAAGAATTTGTACAGTTTCTGGGTGAATTACATGATTCAGAATTTTCCAATGCGGTGTATGAGGCAGCGGCAGAGATGGAGGAATCCTGGCGGTCCAGGATCTCTAACGAATTGGCTATGGGCGAAAACTTCGTGCCGTTTGCTACGCAGCAGGCCAACGAATATTTACAACCTCTTGCTTTGCGGGCTGAGGAACTGATCGACACGGTATCGCAGCATTTCACAGGGAACGCTTTGCTTGATCAATCCGAAGCTGAAATTGAATCATTTTTTTCTGAATTAGAATTTGATCACCACGATTTCACACCTACTCAGGAACAACTATTCGGTGGTCTATTTAACAAAGTCAAGAATGTTGTCAAGAAGGGTGTCGAGCTGGCCAAGAAGGGAGTGCAGGCTGTTGGCAAGCTGTTACCCATCAACATTGTTCTCAACAAATTAAAGGGAATGATCCGACCCCTTCTGGGCAAGGTACTCCAGTTTGCCATTGGAAAACTTCCGAAGAATCTACAGCCCCATGCCCAGGCGCTATCGAAAAGGTTTCTGAATCAGGAAACTTCTTCTGACTATCTCACAACACCTGATGATACCGCTGCCGGAGAAATTGATGCCTTGCAGCAAGAATTTGATTCCAACCTTGGAGCCCTCGTCTTCAGTGAAAATGAAGCTGATGGACAGGGATTGATGATGGAATATGAATCATCCATTGAAAGCGTTGCACGCAAGACGCTGACGGAAACAGGAGGCGTTGTTGTTCCGTCGCTGGATGTAGCACGACAGCAATTCATGACTGAACTAAAGGAACTGAAGGCCGGGGAAGATGCCACACCTGCGATTGAACGCTTTCTTCCCGCTGCTGTTATGGCGCTTCAGCCTGTCATCAAGATGGCGATCTCCATTATTGGCAGACCGAAGGTGATCAATTTCTTAGCGGGAATTTTATCGAAGCTGGTGAGCAAGTATGTTCCTGAGAACGTGGCGAGACCGCTGGCGGCAAGCATCGCTGACGTTGGCCTTAAATCAATAGGCTTCGAGACCAGGGAAATGAGTCAGCAGGATCTCGCGTATGAGGCAATTGCGAATACGATAGAAGAAACTGCGCAACATCTGGCCACCATGAATGAAGCCGATTTGGCAAACAGCGATACTCTCACGCTGAATTTACTGGAAGCATTTGAAACTGCGGCTGCCAACAATTTTCCTCCTCAGTATATTAAGGAAGGTGCTCGTAAATCAATCCAACCAGGTGTATGGGTTCTTAAACCCCGAAATGGGCCCAAAAGTTTGTACAAGAAATTCACGAAGGTTTTCGACATCACCCTTGATCCACAAACGGCACAGGCGGTTACGTCATTCCGTGGACTTCCCCTGGCTAATTTCCTGCGTGACAAGCTCGGACTGGATCCTTCAAAATCACTGAAAGCCAACGTCCATATTTACGAGGCTACCAAAGGCACGAAGCTAAGTGCTATTTCAAAATATGAAAATCTCCCCGGTTTTAATGGCACGCAACCATTCGCCTGGGTGCAGCTTCATCCGCTGACCTCAAAGGCCGCTTCGTTAATACTCAAAGAGCCAGCCCTGGGTAAGGACCTCCCGGAAAAGAGCATTGCCGGAAGGCACCGTACGGCTATCGGTCAGCGATTTTATTTTCTCGAAATAAATGGCGCACGCCTGAGAATACCACCTGTTGACCATTCGCGGCATAAGCACGCGCGGGATGGAAAGCCGTCCTCTGCGCGGCCCAGTCAATCAGCTGATGTGCAAGCGGTGATTAACTTTATAAAATCTTCCATTGGCATCAACTACTTCTTCAGCGAAGAAGATGCAAAAGCGCTGGTGGAAAAACTCAACAAGAACGATGCGTTGGGTGCTGCCGTTGAAATCCGTAATACGATCCGCCATGTCCTTAACACCATGCTTCAGAGTAGTGTGAGCAGCAAAGTCAGGATCATTCACGAGTCCATCCCCGAACTGTATCTTGAAAACATTAATGACGAAGAGCATGCATCAGTGCTGGGAGGACTTGTAAAAAAAGCTGGCGGTATAGCCCTGGGTGGCAGTAAACATCTTGTGAAAAGTATCGTTGAGAAATTGACAGTCAAAATTTCTGAGCTGGCGTATGAAGCCCTTTCCCGTTTCTTCAAAGAACGTTCAGCGGAGTTCAAGAACGCGCAGGCACAGCCACAGGATGGGGTGACCATACGATTGGTCTGGCACAACATTGCTGGTATGTCAGGCATGCGAGCCGCCATACAGGCTCTCCGTGGAAATTTACCGGTTGGTAGTATCACCGACCTGGCCCTTCCCTCACTCGCTGCTCCCGAAATCAAAATCGTGGCCGACAAAAAATTTGAGTAGTACTCGATGATAATGATGACCACGACCTATCCCTCGCTTACACGCCAGATAAATCACTGGATGATGGCAGCTAAAAGGCTTTCAACCCTTGACCATCTGGCATCGCCTTATGCGTGGCAGGGAGTTGATCACAACCTTGGGCTAACACTCAGGTCAACCTTACAACGAAGCGTGGATGATGTTGTCCGCACCGGGTCACAATTGGAAGTTTTGTTAAACGCCAATACCCCCAATACCTCCTTGCGCGTGATTCAAGATGGACTACAACGGCTGAGATCAAAGTATCTTAAGGCTGAAGAAACCATACATTTTTATACGATAGCCATCAATTCCCGAACTACGCCTGGTGTTGCTGCGTTGCTTCGGGCTTGCGACATCCTTTGTGTGAAAAGCATGCAGCGGCTCTTAGACCCGTTGGGAAAGCAATCTCCGATCGTACTCACTTACATTGAGAAGGGTGCTGGTGCTTCCATCCTCAAAGCCGGGCTTCGCTTGTGGGATGGGAATGTGAGTCCTGTCGCCGCGATTAAGATCACGCAGCATAATCTTTTCCGTCCAACGGCCATCATACACGAAACCGGTCATCAGGTTGCCCATATTACCGGATGGAATGACGAGCTGGCTACGGCCTTTCGGACAAGACTTGATCGTCATTCTCCCCTGGTTCGCGAAGCGTTTTCCGGTTGGGCAAGTGAAATTGCTGCTGATGCCTTTGCTTTTGTAAATACTGGTTTCGCAGCGGTGGCTGCCCTCCACGATGTTGTCAGCGGTTCTGCTGCTGCAGTGTTTGCTTATCATCCGCATGACCCGCATCCCATCTCCTATCTCCGTGTGTTGATGAATATTGAAATGTGCAAGCAGTTTTATGGCACAGGACCATGGGACGAGTTAGAGTCTATGTTTACAGAGACCTATGCTATTGATACTGTGAATAGTGCTTCAACCGGTCTGATCCGCATGTGTGTTGAGGCGTTGCCGGATGTGGTTGCTCTTCTGTTGAAGGGGCCATTCGTGTGTTTTGGTAATCGATCACTTTCAAAAGTTATTGATCCGGAGAAGGTGAGTCCCCGAGCGTTGGAGAAGCTTGAATATGTTGCTGGTCCTGCCCTATACACATCCCATGCGTGGATATCGAACGAATGTCTTCGTCTTCTCGCCTTGAATGGTTACAAAATCGGGAAAGGAGACGAAGATCTCCCCGGGCTTTATAAACAGCAGGAAGATTGGATGACCAAACTTGGATTTGCTGTAGAATTAAACTGAAACACAAAACCTAATCATTATGAGTGCAAAAATAAAACAGCTGAAGGCCGACATCGAAATGTTGCAAGGCTGTCATCGTGAACTTACCACAGTAATTAACGAGGCTGACAAGTCAGAAAACACGTCTGACATCTTGAAGTACATGAATGAAAAATCCAAGTGCGAACGGTTGCTCAAAGAAAAAAAGAAGGAATACCAGTTTGAATTGGCAAAACGGATGGTATCTAAAAAAACCGGAAAAGAAGATCCATCGATTATCGCTAAAACCACTGGAGGAGCTGGTACGGTCAACATCCGTGCTAGCAAAGACAATTTCCGAGTCGGTAAAAAAACTCCAACACAAAAAGAACTCCTGGAGTTTGATGCCGCTCAGGGACATGCCAACATTAGACAGGCTAACTAATTCTAAAACCACAACAAATCATGGATGCAATAGACAACTTAGTATTTGCAACGCTTCAAAGCCGACTCCAATCAGGGCCGATCACGAGTGATTTTCTTCCCTTACCCTTTGGGGCGTTCGCACCTGGAAATTCAACACCACCTGGCATTTTTAATCCCAGCTTTAGTTTTTCCATTGGCAACAAGGAGGCTTACACGAGCTTTCCAGATTACTCTATTATAGAACGTTCAATTCAGCGGCATTGGTATGATATCAATGGTAATGGACTGCCACCACGCGCCCAGAACTTTCAGTACACCTGGCAACCACTCGGAGCGATTTCTGATTTCACAAACTCATCCACCTACCATCTCATGTATGCCTACTTGATTGAGAACACCCGTCTGTTACAAATATTTGAAAAGGTAATCGAAAAATATCTAACAGACGAAGACCTGGGAATTGCACAGCCTGCCGTATACCAATGGCTCATCAATTCTGAAAAACTCTTTTTCAAAGATGGTAATACCAACAATTACAATATTCGAAGTCTTCTGCGCCCAAGCTTCGATTCAAGTCGAAGAAACGCGTACTATCGACTCCTTGGAATCGATTTGGCGTTCGGCGATGGATCTACCCACAACAGCGGTATGACGAATTACCAAAAACCAAAAAATGCGAATCAGCAGTTCATTCCTTTGTTTGAACGGTACCTCTCCGAGATTTGGCAAGGTTATATCAATGCCAGAAACATCTCCGGACCCAATACTGCTGATGTAAATAACCTCGTGGAGATCGCTATGCAAATCAAAGAATTATTGGCCGCCCGAAGAGGAGGGCGACCTGGAGGTGCGCTCAACGCCTATGCAGCGACTAGTTTGTCAATGGAAGAGTATTCATCGGTCATTCTTGCGTCCTGGTTTACCTTCATCATCTCTGACAATACACAGGTAGTTCAATTCTTGAACTGCCAGTCTTCTACCATTGGTGAACGGTTATTGAAAATTGGTGCGAAAGTTGGAATTCCTGCCCATTCCAAGTGCCAGGCTCTTTTTGAAATGGCTGGTCCAGCAGCAAATATTCTAACGCTGCTTGAAGCCGGTGGATATCTGGACACCAACGCAACCGTTCAGACTATGCTTTCAAGTTTGAATCCAGGCAATCTTCCAAGTATTGATAGTGACTACATGAACTACTTCCTGTTGGTTATCAACAACTGGGAAAAAGCAACGGGGCATAAAATCAAGAATCCTGAATCCAACATTTCCGGTACTGTCAGACTTCAAGCGAACGGCATGAAGATGCAACCGGCATTGAACTAGCTGCTATGTGGTAGTTCGAACAACTTTCTATAAAAACATGTAAGCGCAACATCACCTTCCTATTAAAGACACCGCTATGCATTCACCCTTCAATGATTTTGTTGACGTACCAGATGAGACCATTGCGACCGATTTCCTTTCCCAGGAACTGAACACCCTTGGACCCTTTGCACACGATGAAAATTTCATTCAGGAATTTGCTTCGGAGCAGGAAGGTTATTCAAGCTCCGTCCCAGTCTTTCCAGATGAGTTGGAGAGTTCGTTATCTTTTATGGAGCATGAGCTATCGGCTGACCAACTCCGAACGGCTGTCGATTTGAATGAAAAGTATAAAAAGCTTTATAAGTGGGAAGGATTCGTTGCACCTATCCTTGGGGTCATGAAGGTCGATGCTAAGCTGTTGGTACCGGCGATGACCGATCACAAGATGTTCGCTCAGGTATTTGCGGATTGGCAGGACAAGAACAATGTTACAACCAGTTCGAAGGGTGTGCTAGGGTTGAACAGTTGGACCTACTTTCAAAAGCTTCTTGGCTTCCATAGCCTCAGCAACAAACATGCTATTGATGTCTCAACGGCCATTGCCGAAAACAAGCGACAAGCGGATAAGCATTGGGGAAAAGAGCGTGAGCACATCTATACGCTGTTGATAAAGCATAGTGTCCTTAGCCTAAATCTTCCGTTGAGTGATGAATTCTTCGCCTATGCTATCGCTGACTTTCAGGCACAACAGAAATTAGCTGTAGATGGTATTCTTGGTCCCGTATCGTTGAGTGCCCTCCGGTCAACACCTGTTGTCGCGCCATTGACGATCACACCCTCGCGCTGGTCAACCTACATTCGGGATACGAGCTATGATCAAGTTGAAGCCCTTGTCGATGGTAAGATCACCTTCGAGCGGCTGGTGAAGGCCATCAAGACCGCCACCGGTAAAGGGCACTATATTTACATCTTAGGATGGATGGTTGATTTGGATTTTTGTCTTATTCCCAATGATCAGACCACATCCATGAAGGCCCTTCTGTCGGCTGTTCCCAAAGAAGTAGAGATACGTGTGATGATTTGGCATAATCCATTCTATCCCGCTAAGATCGATCAGGCCAAAGCCTTTATTGATGGACTACCGAATGGTGTGATGGTTAAGGACGATGCCACTTTCGGTTCCCCCGCCATCGAGAAAGCGCTGAACTGGGTTCGCGATAAAATGTCATCGGCAGATGATTATCTTAACTCAATCGATGCCTGGAACAGCGCCTATGCAAAGGTAAAAGCGTTGACGAATGAAGGCAGTCATCACGAAAAGGTGGTAATTGTAAAAGGTAGGGATGGCCTGCAGGCCTTCTGCGGTGGTGTCGACATCAATCCGAATCGCCTGGATGGTTTGAAAGGCACGTGCTGCGGCAACAACGATCCATCTCATGTGTGTGGAATAGACGGTACGTTGCGCTCTACCACGTTACATGATGTTCATGCCCAGGTGCATGGCTATGCTGCCTATCGGTTATTGCAGCGGTTTATTTCCCGTTGGGACACCTATGTTGCTTCCAACATCTATTCCCTTATCTACAAAGGAAGAACGCTGATCGGCAGGAATGAGCCGCCTGTGCCGATTCAACCTGCTTCAAGGTTGCTGAACACTCATGCCCATGTAAAAGTATTGCATACGTATAATCATCCGACCAATCACACTATTAAAGATCGTTCTATCCGGGATACTGTAAGGATAGCCATACAACAAGCGAAGTCCACGATTTACATGGAAGATCAATACATGATTTCACCGGAGATCGCAATGTGGTTAAATGCTAAAGCAAAAGAACCCAATTTCAAAACCATTACCATCCGCACCCAAGACGATGAGTTTGCCGGTGAGGACATTTTGTTTCCCCATAAGATGCGGCACAAATTCGAACGGTTACTGTATGCCGATTTACTCCCTCACCAAAAAAGTAAGATCATCATTGAAATTCTTAATCCCCATATCTTCCTCCCTTTCCACCGGAAAATTCACTCCAAGGTTTGGATTATCGATGCAGAATCGGATGGCGTGGCCATTATCGGATCCGCTAACTGTAACCGAAGGTCGATGACCCATGATACTGAAACGGCTCTCGTTATTTTCAATGACACCAATCAAGTAAACAACTTGCCACGAACGCTGGAACGGAACCTGCGTGCCGACATTAATAATACCTGGACCGTATATAAGCATAATACTTCTGTTAAGGATCTCGATGTAGCCGTACAATCGCATCCTGCTTACAATCTTGGTCTGGCCGCTACAGGGGTTGTTTCAGTTGTAGTACCCGTTGCGCGCGTAATACCATTTGTAATTGTTAGCGCGTTGCCAAAGCTCTGGCCTTTACTTTGGAAGATCGTTGACCCTTTTGATGATCCAGCGATCATTGATAACGAGCTTGACACCACTGAGGAGGAGCAGGAGTTTCTCGCGTTGGAAGCATCGCTTCAGCAGGAACTGATTACATCCCATGAGGAGACAACAGCATACCATCATTTTGAATTTGACGACCATGAAGCCACTGTTGTGGATGACTTCGAAGACGAAACGGCAAAACCCTGTGAGGGCCGTGTGTGTTGGCTAAAATCTGTCCTGAACAAACAACCAGGTGTCAACCTTGTTAGCAATAATACACTCGATGAGGCCACCAAAAAAGCGTTGGGGGAATGGCAGTTACGGAATGGCCTTCCTTCCACTAAGCAACTTGATGCCGCAACCGAACGAACAATGTTAGAGCAAGAGGCGTTGGAAAAAATCAAAACTTCTCCAGATGCTGCTGCGGGCGCTAGTTTGCTGGCACAAGCAAAGGCTAAGATTGAGGATTGGACAAGCAAAGCTGTGGTAGTCAAAAGCGAAATTACCAGCAACTATCGAGATCCCAGAAAATTATGGGCTTTTGTGCTTCACCAAATGGCCTTCAAGCGGAGAAGTCGCACCACACGGCAATTCAGTGATCCGGAAAGCTATTTAAAAACCGGTGCGCACTTCTGCATAATGTTTGATGGCAGGATAGTTCAATTGCATCCGCTATCGCGGTTTATCTGGCACGCACAATGCATCAGCCCCCGCAGTGTGGCCGTTGAATTTGAGGGCAACTTTCTAAATGTTAAAGGTCAATGGTGGAAGAGCAAGGAGGAAACGATTGTCAATAAAGACAAGCCTACACAAGCGCAGTATGAATCAGGTCGCTTTCTAGCCCGTTATCTTAAGCTTGTGTTGGGCACCACACATATCCTGGCTCACCGACAAAGTCATACCTCACGCTCGAATGATCCCGGTCCGGACATCTGGTATAACGTAGGGCAATGGGCCATCAACACCCTTAACCTTACGGATGGAGGAACCACCTTTAAATGTGGAACCGGGAATCCAATACCTCAGGAATGGAGGGATTGGGGAAACAAATCAGGTTCAGGTTCCAGCAAGGTATCAGCATCAGCACCCAATCTGGAAGCCTTTCATGATCATGATGAATTCGAAGAGGAGAACCCGTCAGAACTTCATTATGAAAATGAATTTACAGAAACTATTGGCGAAGCTTTTGAGATGGATGAACTGGTGAAGGATTGGTCGAAGGCCATTCAGTTGAATCGTCAGTACGGTCAGCAACTTGGCTGGGCAAGTATGATGGATAAACTTAATGACTTCCTCCTTCCCTATTCGGGGCTTCAGAACGTCAGCCTTGGTGAAGAAGCGTTTGCCCAATCCGTTGCCGCCTGGCAACGTCAGCATGGCTTTCCAGAAAAGGAATGTGATGGTGTGATTGGCCCCAAGAGCTGGGATAGTCTTAGAACACGCGTTCAGGATTCGAGCGATTTACGTCCTGTCGTCCAAGATGCCACCCCCGGTATTACTGGTCAGTTGCTCGTTAACACAAGTATTCGTGCACTGGCTAAAAGTCATCCCCGCTATACCTTTACAGATGAGGATGCACGTTGGCTTGCCCGGTTTGTTGAAGGTGAAGCTGGCGGCCAGGACAATGCCGATAGCCATGCCGTGATATGGGCCATGTTTAATCGCTTTGGAACTGTACGTCATCGTGTACCTGCCTGGACAAGTTTCGCAGTGTTTCTTCAGCAGTATTCAACCACTCTTCAGCCCGTGCTTAAAAGCGTAGATGCCGCTCGGCGTGTTCTGGACAATTTCAAAAACAATCCCAAAAAATTTCCAGTGGTGTACGGGGTCGGAAACTATCCTGGAACAGCCATACCCAAAGTACAATACAAAAAACATATCGACCTTCAGCAAAAGACCTGGGGGCAATTCAACGCTTCGGTGCGCAGTATGGTCACCCGAATACTGTCGGGTCAAATTCCTAATCCCGGTATTGGAATAGCCACGCATTTTCTGAGTTCGTATGTGTTGTTGAAAGCAAAGCGAAGAAGAGAAGGTATTGAGGCTGATCCCTCCCTGGAAGAATGGCGGCAGTACACGTTGCAGGTTGCGAAACACAAAAAGCTCACATGGATTGGTGAACGCGGCAACCTCAATCAACGGAAGAATGCATTTTTTATTCAACCGGAGTTTCAGGATGTGCCATCCGATGCTATTTCCGTTCACGTGACAAGGTCCAACCACGAATTTTCCGATTATGAATTCATGGATGAAATTGAATACCTGGAGGCACTAGAACTTGAAGGCGAACTTACTGACTAGTCTTACGTCATGTTCTCCTCCTGCGCTTCCTTCTTCGCTTGCGCATTGATGAGTTTTGTAAAAGCTGCTCTGATGGCGTGTCAGACGCGGCATCTTTCAGGATAGCCTCCGTTATCCATTTCAATGGGCTGCAGGACTCGACTGGCCTTTGTCTAGTCGAATCGCTGTTACGGTTCTCAACGGCTGGTGATATTTTCATTCCTGTATTTGCCGCTACGATAATGGCGCGATCCCGGTGCTGATGGAAATCAATCCGGGTTTTAAGGGTCGTCCATTTAAAGTCATTGCCGAGTTTAGAGCCAGTGGTAACAAAACCCTTGAATGCATACGATATTCCCGAAACGTAACCGGTACTGGCAATATTGAACCGAACACCGACATCTCTTGACTGCAGTGCTCTAACAAATTCAGTGCATGTCAACGTTGGTTTGCTGCTCAACACCTCTTTGACGATCAACTGCAATCTTACTTTGTGAGACTCCTGGCGTGTTCGCCTTCTCATCTCTATTTCATTTTTTGTTGTGGCGCGTTTGGTCGCCTGCTTACTCGAAATGACCTGTGTCAGTTTGTATTTTGTTTCCAGTTCACGCAGGATCTTTTCTGTCCGTGCGAAATCGTTGCTATCGTTCAATACCTTTCCATCCAAGCCAATCCGATTGGCGAGAATGTGGAGATGAGGATGGTGGGCATCGAAGTGCTGAAAAACAATAAACTGGTGTTGCGTGAATCCGGCAGCAGTGAGGTAATCGGTTGCAATCACATTCATTTGCTGACCCGTTAGTTTTTCATGGGGTGGAAAATTTATGGACGTGTGATAAAAATATTTTTGAAGGTTAGGCCGAAGTACACGAACCATTTGAATTTCCTTCATGATCATTTTCTCCGTTGCTTCCGCAAACGAGTGGCTGAGTATTTCAGCTGCACCCTTCTCAACCTTCTCCAGATTGTAACGCAAGGCGCCACGAAAACCCTTACCCTTAATCATGCTGGCTGTCACGAAGAAGCTGCGTTAGTATTTTATTCAGGATTGTCATCAGCTCAAGCTGCATTACGCGATAGTCACCGGGTGTCTGTCCCATGTTTAATTTATGTGTTGCCTGGTTCAGATTCACTCCTATTTTCTTTAGTTCCAGGTAAATGGTGTTGTCCAGTGGCGAGAGTTTTATTTGTGGAAATTTCCCTGTGAATACTTTTCTTCGAATCCAGTTGGCGGGGCTTAGGCCACTGGCTCTGGCCTGATCGCTTAGGATATTCGACTCCGCTGTTGTTAACCGGATATTAACCTGCACAATACGTTTGTCGGAATCATTCTTTCTCGGTCTGCCCATGGTTGGAAAATGAATTTCACGGTACGAAGTGGCGTTAGCACGACCGGAAATTGAATACGCGGCAGGAGAAAAAATCACAATTCGGTCAGAAAGAGTAAACAAAAAACCAATTACTCCCTTATCACTAACGCGCTTCTTGGCAGCTTACAATTACAAGTCGCCTGCGATTCCTATAAAAGAAAAAGGAGAGCTGTACTCCCCTTTTTCTTTTATGCCAACTATTTATTTTGGACTGGTTTACTCTCACAGTCTGAATACCCCTCTATTGGAACGTAGTACGCCGAAACTACCCGCCAGTTTTCCTTTAGTGTAGCAGCAAAGTCACCACCATTCATTGTTACCGTCTGATAAGTCATGTTTTCCGGTTTACCATCCGTGTCTATACGAAGGATGACCTTTCCTCCGGGCACTTCATCGCCATTATCAACTGTAACAACCGTACCCCTGATGTTATTTTTCTCAACCGAGAAACGCTCCATTTTTGTTTTCCTTCCGGTGACAATCTGGACTTGAGCTCCCCCAGTCATATCGGCGCTATGAATTGGTCGCATTTTCGGGTCCTCAATGTGGGCAGCCAGTTTAACATCGTTGGGGACCTTTCGAAATTTCTCCCGTGACTGCACATCCTGTTTAATGGGAGCAGTTGGATCAAACTCAAACATCACTTTAACTTTTTTGCTTTCCCTGGGGGCAAGTTTAAGCCATCGATGTTCGAGGTATGTCCTGTAGTTGGGATTTGTCTGTCCTGCGGTTATAAAGATTCTGGTGGAGTCACTATAGGGATTACAAACATTCAGGAAAGACATCTCACGGGAAGCAGGTGAAGCTTCCCCTGATATAAAACGATCATAATTTGACTGCGCAAGATTATTAAGCTCCGTCATTTCCACTACTGATCCTGCACCAGGTGTTTGGTATAACGGAATACGGACAATGATACAATAATGTCCGGTGGCCGGTGGTGTCCAACTGGCCGTAAAGGTTGCCGTTCCGAGTGCTGGAATATTTTGCATGGCCGATCCAATAGGAGTTTCGGGCGCGGAACTTACCGTGAAGTCCTTGACTGAGAAGTTAACCCGTACATTGGGTGCATCCAGGTTTCCGTTGTTCTTCACGGTTGCTATGACCGTGTTCACGTTACCGACCCAAGGAACATTGAACCACGCAGGGTCGGCGAGGTTTCGTGCATTTTGAACTTCAATGTCGGGACTTTGATAAGGGCGGTCTGCGCTCGCAGGCCATGGCCGTATGGAAGGGTCCGGATTACTATTCACACCATAGCGAATTCGTACGTCAGCTTTTGTTCCATCGATACCACTTACATCGATGGAAAAATCAGTTGGATAAACCGGATCTGTGAAATCCGTTTCCCTGTAGTTGTTGCCGTTATTGAGCACCGACCCGTCACCATCCGAGTCATTTGTCAATAGAAGAATTGATGGCCTTGCTATTGGTGGTGCATAGGGAGCAGAAACCATATCTGTTCCCAAAATTCGATTGTCGGTTGGCAGGTTCTGGTCCCCGATTTGTCCCGTCTGTCTTCGTCTATATTCAATGTAGTAATTCCATCCATCGGCGAGTCGAACTTCAATGCCTGCGCGTCTTCCGGCTGGAGGAGCGCCTGACTCAATCGCGCTAAGCGTCACGGTCTGATCAACGGGCGTTGCCATGGAAGAAAAATTAAATGCCTGCATCCATGTTGGATTCACCCAACCGAGTTGCATGCGATGGGCAATCGAAAAATGCGGCAGGTTTCCTTCAGCATGCATCATATCCCATCCACCCACGTTACGGCTATCCGGTGGTGGTCCCGGCATCGGAACAGATGGCGCATATTGATCACCCATACCCAGGTTGTGACCAAGTTCGTGACTAAATGTTGCCCGAATACGTCTACCGTCAACAACGTCCCAATTGAAGGGCATGGACATGACGCCCAGGTTAAAATTACCTTCGGCCGTCACGTATGGTCCCCAAGACCCGATCGATGCATAGGGCCATGCAAATTTTTGCGGATCGGTAGCGGTGGCTGCGACCGTCTGCGATACGAGCACAATAGATTGATAGTTACTAAAATTGACAAGTCCATCTGCAGCCGTAATTGCAGCTTGCCAAAATCCAGCCATGGGGATCCACAGCCCGTCATCATTCAGACTATAGGATGTCTCCCAGTCTCCGGTCAGTTGTACCGGTCCAAAGACATCTGCCGCGATGTCGAAGGTATTGTACGAAGCCTCCCTATAGTATTGTCGTGCACTTTGCGTCACGCCACCTGTGGCAACACCATTAATAAGTTCGTTCATCCACTGATCGCGAATAGCCTGAAGGTCTGTTGCAGTCGTGGTGTAGCGCTGTGACTCTGTATCAACCAGCACGATAGCAATTCTCCGTGTGCCTGTCGCCGGAATTACATTCACGTTTTGCAATCCTGCTGGACCTCCACCCCAGGCCGAACCGGCCGTTTGATGTTTTACAACTTCCGTGAACGCCAGCGGAGGTCCGCTGATCTCATTCACCCACGTGGATGTGACTTTATAGTTAATCGTTGCCACCGTGTCTGTCGTGCCTTTCGCAAAAACCAGAAAGCTATAGGTACCCGGTGCGTACCCCGCAATCAGCATTACGTCCGGATTTGCCGGATCAAATTCCTGATCACGCGACAAGCTGATTGATCCAGACTCGGGTTGATTTGTCAGGGCAACATCAACGTCATCTAGTCCAAAGCCGGGCGCAAACTTAAATTTTACTTTAGCGTACGCTCCAACGAAAAGGGAATCCGGATCGAGCATCAGTTGCACATCGCCCTCTTTGATTGTGGGTTGACAACTGTAAAAGAAGAGCATTGACAGGAGACCAACTGTTCCCATCAGAAATTTCAACATCTTTTTCATGGGGTTTTTTAGTTTAGTTGACAGATAACGAACGTCTGCGAGAAATAAACCTGCTAGAGGTTGCGATTAGTACTTGCAATTTATAAAGGCTGCGGTCGGCAGGCAGGTGTCTATGCCTGGTAAAAATGTACTACTTCATGCAACTTTTAGAAAGGTGAATAACTGTCGAAACATTTACTGACAGAGAAGGTATTACAATTGACTTGTACGAAGTTGGATTTCTGCAACCGGGAATTGTTTAAGTAGATCATTAAAAAACCGACTTTGTGATAGAAATGTGCCAAATTCACGTTTTAGTAAAATATGATCAAGCCAATTTTATATCAAAGTTTTGAAGAAAAGGAGTTGCTGGAAAAAGAACTCATGGCAGAGGTGTCTCCAAAAAAAAGAGAAATTCTTTCAAGGGCCCTTATGGACATATTTCACAAGGCCAAAAAAGTGGAACAGCCGAATCAGACTAAAAAGGAGAAGAGCACCAAATGATCCAGAAGAAAACCTCCCTTATCTCCATCATCATTTCAATTCCATACAACTTCATTATTCTCATGCTGGATTAGGGTAAGTTTATTTTTTCCTCGTATAACAACAACAGCCATTATTTCTTGAAGGACCGCCTGTCGTCTTAAAATACTAACATCAGGAAAAGACTGATCAATAATTGACTGAATAGCAAATTGAACTTGCTCTTCAAGCTCCAGGCGAGCACTAGAAAGTACTAAGTTGCTGCTTCCCATAGTTCGATATGAGACTAAACTGTTTTGAAGTTCTACAATATACTCTACGTTTAGCACTCCTTCTCTGAAAATGCTCAATGTAATTGGTAGCATGTTTTGTTGGTTTTAGGTTGATTCACTAAACTACTGGATTTCATAAACTGAAGCGTGTATTGCCTAGTATAATTGTACTATGAAAATGGTAAATTTTTACTATTTCAAAACGTAGCCCTACAATTCAGAAAAAGCGCATGGCTGGTTCGCCACAACTCTTTTCTTTTTCACTATCTTCCTCAGTAAAAACAAAAGGATGTTATGGGCGAAAACAAATTCGATTTTACATGAAGTTGTTTTTTCTATCGGTGTTTGGGATGTGCAAATTGTTGGTTTGCACATTACTATAAACGCAGCACAAAGACTGAGAGTGATTGAAATAGATTTCGATCTACCCAACCCGCTAATTGCTTTTATTGCTGGAGATTTCTATTTCGCCAATTGGAATATAAAGATTACGAGGAACGAACTTACAATATTTGATCCAAAAACATCCAGCAAGGGTTTTTCAGGAATTGCAATTGGTGACAATCTTGAGAGTTCGAATTTTGGTAGTAATAGGCAATGATCCCAACAATCCTGTCAACGTAGGAATTATGCTTGGTGATTGCCCGTCATTTGAAAAGTATGCTTGTTTGGTGCGTGCAAAATGAAGCATGATCATATTTTCAACATGTGTTCACGAAAGACTCATCAAGTCACATTTCTAGATGGCATTCTATGCTTGGGTAGATTCTTATAGCAAAGAGAAAGTCTTCAACCTTGACAGTCGAAACGAAGTGGTTCACATCTTGAACATGCCTTGTAAGACAAGCAAGTTGAAGCGTAGCGAAAACATTGCTTGCTCCTTGTCAGAAGCCTTTCAAAAGCTGATGCAGAAAAAACTAAACTTGGATGACCTTAATTGGGAACTGTTGAAGATTCAGGAACTACGTTTCATCTGACTTGCTTTACTTTAGCCTTACCATAGGGCTTACTCGGAATCAACGCTAGACTTCACCGCGTAGAAAATTTTAGAACCACCTGGCTACCCCCCTTCGGATATAAGAAGCGCAAAGAGTTCGTATGATCCTGACGGAAAAGGTGCAGATTATCCTATCACCGGAATTATCGAAGATTGTCCGGCCAACATGCATCTTAACTACACAATGGTCATTTCTTCAGCACAACTGAAAAAGTTGAACCGGAGACATTGACAGCGGAGGGTTGGAACAATCACGAGTACTATACGTACGTGATGCTGAACGACAAAAGCGCATTGTCGAACGTAAATGGAAATCTCCCTACACTTGCAAAAAAACATACGGTATTGGACAATAAAGACAAGTATAACCAGCATCTCACTCCTCTTCTGGATTTCCGATCAGACATCCGTGGAGCCATCCAGCCTGGTGTAAGTAAGGCCTATTCTCCGCGATTTCGAATGTCATCGCATCTCTTTGCTTATTTGCGCTCGTTTCCAACACCGTGGAAAGACAAGCAAAGGAGATCGGTATACGGAACGTACTTGGTGCTAGGGTGCTGCAGATTTCGGTAACACTGTCGAGAGAATTTCTGGTGCTCGTGACAATATCGTGCTGCATTTAGATGCCTGTCGGTTGGTATGCTACGAATCAATGGTTGCAGAATTTTGCCTATCATATCAATCCTGGAAAATCCGTAATTGTGATTGCAGGACTTCTAACGATGATTCTTGCGATTACTACACTCAGCCTCCGAACCGTTAAATCAGCGTTCACAAGTTCGGTTGACTCGTTGACGGCAGAATAAGATTTATTAGCGGTCATTGGTCAATCGACCGTCCGAATCTGCTTTAAATGCATTTAGTTCTTGAAATTTGTTCATATCTAATACATTTGAAAAGATGAAAGAAGCTCTTCTTTATCCAAAAAAAACGCGAAAAAATATAACTACAATGCTCGTACCAAGCAGGAGAAGAATGCTTAGCACGGTTAAGAAAAGATACACCACACTTTTCACTTCTTCGGGTGTTGCTTCCAGCGATTCATTATTTTGGATTTTCACAGCATATTCATTAAGTCCGGTTACATTAGTATCTCTTTCGTAGAACAACTGGCAGGAAGATCAGACATCCTCCTAAAATCGTAATTACGATAAGCAATGTATTAGAGTTAGTATTTTGACGAAGTGCAAACAATACCAATGCAATCGTAATGAAAAGTACACCGATACAACTGATAATGGTATTACCTTGATTATTCATAATCCTTGTTTGTATGTATTCGTACTTTATTAAATGAATCTTCCAACTGTGGAAGCCCAATGGTGAAAATTGTTCCTTTGCCCAGCTCGGAGGTGACCGTTATGTTTCCCTTTAATTTTTGGATTACCTCCTGAACAATGTAGAGGCCAAGGCCTGCTCCATCACTTTTGTCCGTGCCACGATAAAACATTTTGAAAACATTCTCAAGTTGGTTGGGATGAATTCCAACCCCATTGTCTTCAAATTGAATGGTTGCACCCGTTGTAGCGATATCAACCTGGATGCGTGCATAAGATTGATCCTTCTTGACATCCCGGTATTTAAATGAATTGGAAAGCAAATTGGACAACATCACAGCCAGCCTATAAGGATCGGAGTAGAACCGATTACCTTTCCCATTAACGGTAGTATCAATTTTGAACTGACGAATCCCCTCCAGGTAATACAATCGTTGAATACTATCCACGATTAATTTTTCAAAATCTATAGGATCAACAGCCGTGTCCATTCGGGCATTCCGCGAATAGTCAATAATTTCTTTGAGGGTTTCGTCCAATCGTTTTACACTGCTTTCCATCATCCCAAAGTAGTGATCATAAACAGGGTCACGTTGGTGATCATCTTTGTTGGCAATATTTAAGAGCCCTAGGACTGACATCAAGGGTGCCCGTAAATTATGGGAGACGCTGTAGACAAAACTGTCCAGTTCCTGATTGATCTTTGTCAGCTCCTCATTTTTTAGACGGAGGTTTAATTCGGCCCGTAATTTCTCAGCCTGAAAAGTTCGTTGCTGAATGGCATTGGCGATGGCTTGCGGCAGACGGGTCAGGTTGGTTTTGAGTACATAGTCATCCGCTCCCCGCTTTATACAGTCTACAGCAAACTCTTCTGATATCGTACCTGTCACCAGAATGACCGGTACGATGACCTGAGCGTGTTTGCAAATTCGTAATGCCTCCGTAGAGCTAAACTGAGGGAGTGAATGATCCGACAGTATCACATCAAAAAGATCCTCCCTTAATGCAGTTAAAAAATCCTGACGAGACTCCACCCGAACTAGCGAAACAGAATAGTTTGCTTTTCGAAGGACCCGTTCTACAAGTTCAGCGTCATCCGGGTTGTCCTCCAGGTAAAGGATGTGGAGATGCCGTTCCTTCATCGCGCAACAGGTTGATTAAGCAACATCCAAAATAATCCTACCTGCGAAACAGCGTCCAGGAACTTATCAAAATCCACAGGTTTAACAATATAGGCGTTGACTCCAAGCTCATAACTTTCTATTATATCTTGTTCCTCTTTCGAGGACGTAAGGATGACAACCGGTATAACTTTCATCCTGGGGTCTCCTTTTAACTTTCTCAAGATTTCGATGCCACTAACCTTGGGCATTTTTAAATCAAGGAGGATCAGCTTTGGAAAGGCTTGATTAGACCCGTCAAACAGATAGTGCATCGCTTCTTCTCCATCGGAAATATGTCGAAGGCGGTTGGTTAAATTTCGTTTCCTTAATGCTCGAATCGTTAGTTCGGCATCATCCAAACTATCTTCGATCAATAATATTTCAACGGGATCAAAACTGGACATAAAAGTTTAGTTAGGAATAGAAAAATAAAATGTCGCACCTTCATTGGGTTTGGCTTCTGCCCATATTTCTCCACGGTGACGAGAAATAATCCGATGAACTAACGCAAGGCCAACTCCGGTTCCTTCAAACTCATCATGGGTATGCAACCGTTGAAAAACATGGAACAACTTATTGTAGTACTGCATGTCAAAACCGACTCCGTTGTCGCGAACATAAAATGTAGTTTGCTTACTCTGAGTTGTTACCCCTATTTCAATTTTGGGGACGCCTTCGTTTCGGGTGTACTTCAGTGCGTTTGAAATTAGGTTTATCCAAACTTGCTTCATCATGTTGAGGTCTCCCTCTATTTCCGGAAGTTCATGAACCCGAATACATTCCTTTCGTTCAGGATTATTTTCTGTCAGCTCCTCAATCACCTCACGGACTTGAAGCTGAACATTGATCGAGGCAATGATTAGAGCCTTTCTGCCGGTTCGGGAAAAGTCCAGGAGGTCATCAATCAACTGACCCATTTGCTGGGCGTTGCGCATCACTTTACCTAAAATGCGATCTCCTTCGGCATCCAATACATGTCCATAATCTTCTTTCAATACTTGCGAGAATCCCAGGATGGAACGTAGAGGGGCACGTAAATCATGTGAAACTGAATATGTAAATGCCGACAATTCTTTGTTAATGAGCCGTGTATTGTGCTCGGCCAGCGTTTTACCACCAAGCGCACGGTTTACCACTACAAAAACCACAGTTAGGATGAGCAGAATCACTACAATTAAGGAGATAAAGGTTGCCTGAAAGCGTTGCATCTCACTTTTACTGATTGCGATTCGTTTCTCAAGCAGAGAATTCTCCTCAGCCAATAGGCCATTGATAATCCAATTAAGGTCTCGGCTGATCTTTTGATTGGAGTTAAATTGTATGGAGGAAAGACTGACAGGTTTCGCATCTGAGAATTGTGTTACAAAAGATTGATGGATTTCAAGTTTCCGATGACCAATGCTGCGTAAACTATCCAACCGTATTTGCTGACTAGCGTTATCTACTGTGAGCTCTTTAAGAGTAGTGTAGTGAACGGCTGCTGACTTCAATTCTTCAGCATAGTCGCCTAGGAAAGTGGAATCATGTGTCACCAAAAACCAGGCAACAAGTTCTTCAATCTTAATGGCATTGGATTTGGCCTGTTCTATATGGTACAGTACCTCCGTGGTATGGAAAATGGCAGTCCTTGCCTCAAGAAATTTTTGATTGTTCTGGTAGCTATAGAAGCCCAAGATAAAAAGCGTCGCAATGCTTGCTACGAATCCTGCAATTACATATTTGTTTGTATACAGCTCCATCTGTTGCATTTAATATTTAACAACGTTCAATCAAATACTATATACCGCTGGGGTACATATACAGATGGGCTTCTGTAGCGGCAAATCTACGATGAAAATTTTAATCGGTAAACAGTCCAGAGTCAAAATCTATCAGCTAAAGCAGATTCCATCGATGGTGCAACTTTCAAAGTTTGGTAATAAGTATCCACAGTGTATAGTAATTTCAGTAAAGGTCATCCTTAGAAATTGTTAGACAAATATTGCCGGAGGGTTGAATTCGTGTTGAAGGGAGTAAAAAAAGAAGGATTGGAAATGCCCTTACGCAAAAGACACCTAAGTTGGAAGCCAGAGGCAAAACCATTTAGCTTCTTTTTTGAGTATGAAAAATTAGTTCTGGGAACGCGAGGGATTAGATCGATCAGCATGAATGGTATCTGATTCGAGTTTCCGCTTTAGATTGCGCATATCATCGCTTAATTTTTTTTCAATAACCTTAGCGTAGATTTGTGTAGTCGAAATAGCGGAATGCCCCAACATTTTACTAACCGATTCGATTGGAACGCCATTGGTTAATGTTATTGTGGTAGCAAACGTGTGTCTGGCCAGATGGAATGTAAGATTCTTATTTATGTTGCAAAGGTCTGCGATCTCCTTCAGGTAGCTGTTTAGCTTCTGATTCGAGATGTTAGGAAAGAGCGTACCATCCGTTTGGCTTCTCGGATGTCCGGTGTATCGGTTAATGATTTCCACTGGCTTTGGAAGCAAAGGTACTAGCACCTGATTGGTCGTCTTTTTTCGTTTGGTAACGAGCCATAACTCGCCGTCCACCCCTGTCGTAATATTCTTTGGGGTCAGGCGCATGACATCGATATAGGCGAGTCCTGTATAGCAACTAAAGATAAACAGGTCACGTACCCATTGCAACCGAGCTATTTTAAGGTCTTTGAATTCAACGAGCGCCAGTTCTTCCTTGGATAAAAATTCCCGTTCTACCTTCTGAAACTTTTGTTGATAGGCGGCAAACGGATCACGCTCCATCCATTCCATGCGAACCGCCAGGTTGATCATTTTTCGCAGCCGCTCAATATGTTTCATTACCGTGTTATTTCCCATTGGCTTGTGATGATCATCAGGCACATGCTTTCTCAGAAAAAATTCGAAATCAGTAATGAATTTGTATTTCAAATGTGAAAGAAATATATCAGAAGTACGAAGGCGTTCCTTGAGGTAGCTCTGGACATACTTTTGAGTTGTAAAGTAGTTCTTGAGCGTTCCCCATTCCAAGGTATGCTCATGTTGTGTATTATGATACTCAATCAAACGTAGAAGTGAATGCTCATTCGCATTCAACCCCAGATAAGCATTCTTCAATGCTTCTGCTGTAATTAATTTCCGCTCTACCAGCATCTCCCGGTAATGGTGGAATATTTGTGCCTCTACCTGCTTGAGGTAAGCATTGACAGACTTGCCTTCTTCACAGTTGCCCCTGGCCTGACCATTGTTCCAAAGTTCCTTTCGGACTTTATATTTAATGGAGAACTCAGTTCGCATCATATCAACAGTAATGCGACAATAAATCAATGCTTGTTGGTTTTCACCCTTGCATCTGCGTAGAATGAACGCTGTGCTGTAAGTGGTTCTTTTTTCCATGTGGATTGTGGTTATTTAGCTCACCTTGAACTGCTACAATTCGCCAGTTTCCCACGCAAAGAGTCACAAATGAAATCGTATTAAATGAATGATAACCAATCAATTAAGTCGAAAAGGTGAGCTTTTTTGCATCTACGAAAAGACTCACCTATTAGCTCACCTACATATTGATTTTTTTTGAATTTTTTGGAGGCCTAAAAAAGCAAAAACCCTCTAAACATTCAGTTTAGAGGGTTTTACCGACAATTGATTGTCTCTATGTCGGGGTGGCCAGATTCGAACTGACGACCTCTTGGTCCCAAACCAAGCGCGATACCGGGCTACGCTACACCCCGAACTGTTAACGAGGCGCAAATATACATTTTATCTTTTCACGCCCTACACTCTCCAATAAATTATCAATTCTTTTTTGTCTATGCCGTTCCCGGTTGATGGCCCGATTCCAGCTCAACGTTTATTTTTCGAACTACGGTATCAATTTCAGTTGCTTGCTCGGTCATTCTGGTTATAATAAAGTCAGCATCCAAGGTTGACTCCAGGCGGTAAATATTGGCAAGACCAAGTAATCTAGCCACAGGGCCCCGTAGTTCGTGCGCATTAGTATAACTGTACTTTAAAAGAATCTCATTTTGCAGCTGTATTTTTCTTGTTCGTTCGTGCACCATCCTCTCCAGGTTAGCATTCAGTGAATTAAGTTTCTCCTGCATCGCCACCAGTTCCTCGTTCTGCAATTCAATTTTCGTTGCTTTCTGTTTAAGCTCTTGATTGCTGTCGATTAGGCCTCCATTAATACGATCGTAGTTTGCTTTTAGAACCGCCGCGGCATAGGTTAGAATAAAGAATATAATAGAATACGTAACACCAATAGTAACCAATTCGGTAGGCTGACGGGTGTACATCATACCCGGTGTAACAAACTGATAAACGAGGATTCCGTTTACTGCCAAAACCGTAATAAATTGCATCACCCATAGCAACCACCGCTTAAGCATCACCGAGTGGATAAATCCTACGAGCAAGATTATAGACAACGAATTGGTTGTACTAATTGGCAACATGATGCATTGGTATACCATCGCAGCCAGCACAAGTATCGTTAAGATCAATACAGAAAGTGTTGCAAGTTTCTTCCGTAGCAAATAGGAAACCGATGCCGCTGCGAGTACCGTTACATCAATACCAATCGAAATCCTATCAGCCGGATAAATAAATACATCGGTCAATGTGATCAGCAGCACCCCTCCTATTGAAACCCGTAGCAGCGTGTTCAGGAAGAACCGTTCTATATTTATTGCTTCCATGTTCCTGTACCGATTACTATGAAATCGGGTAGTGTAAGATAATGAAAGATGCTGATCTGCGTTGCCCAGAATGTTGGGCAGTCGTGAAGCGTTACCAACGGAGATTTAAGGTTATGACAACATTCATCAACTCATTCACAAGTATAATTTTTTAAAGCATGGTTTATTATATTTGATTATACGTTTTAATAAACCCTCAATACGATGAATAAAAAATCAGTAGCATACATTCTATTAGTATGTACACCCCTTGTATTCCTTTCCTGCCAACCCAAGCAAAAACCCATAGCCGAAGAACCGGCCGCCCCCGTTGATCCACTTCCTTCGTGGCATGACGGAGCAAACAAGCAAACAATTATCGATTTTGTTACCGCTGCAACTACTGATGGCGGTACAGAATTTATTCCCGTTGCCGATCGTATCGCCACCTTCGATAACGATGGAACGCTTTGGTCTGAGCAACCTATTTACTTTCAATTCTTCTTTGCCATTGACCGTGTAAAAGCTTTGGCTGCCGATCATCCGGAGTGGAAAACCAAACAGCCCTTTAAAGCTGTATTGGAAAACAACATGGAAGAACTGATGAAGCAGGGAGAAAAGGGCCTTGTTCAAATTGTGATGACTACCCATGCCGGCAATACTACCGATGAATTTGAAGAAATTGTTAACCAGTGGATTTCAACCGCCAAACATCCCACAAAAAATAAACTGTATACGGAACTCGTATTTCAGCCTATGCTCGAACTGATCGATTACCTCAAAGCCAATAACTTTAAAGTATTCATTGTGTCGGGTGGAGGAATTGAATTTATGCGCCCGTGGACTGAACGGGTCTATGGCATACCAAAAGATCAGGTAATCGGCAGCAGTATTAAAACACAATACGAATACAATGATGGGAAACCCTTCATCAAACGATTGGCCGAGCTTGAATTTATTGATGACAAAGAAGGTAAGCCGGTTGGCATTAACCGGTACATTGGTCGTAAGCCCGTTTTTACCTGTGGTAATTCCGATGGCGATTTACAGATGCTCCGCTGGACTGATTCTCATTCGTTGAAGTCGTTCAAACTTTATGTTCATCATACTGATTCGGTTCGCGAATGGGCATACGACAGAAAATCACACATTGGCACATTCGACAAGGGACTTGATGAAGCGGTTGAAAAGAAATGGACGATTGTGGATATGGCTAAGGATTGGAAGGTGATCTATCCATCTGAAAAACAATAAACATCATTGCTAGAAACCGGTAAGTGCTGGCACTAGGACTCTACAAAGTGCCAGCAAACTCCGGCCATGTCAATGATGTTAACTTCCTTTCCATATGGTTGCTGCGTTATCTCCGACAGGTGAATATTGAATTTCTCTTTCAGATTTTTAGCGATGACCATGTTTCGAAAATCGGCAACACTGTCCACCTGAACCGTAACCATCAAATTCTGAGCGAACTCAGCATTGTCGAAATTCTGAAGAATAAATCTGCAGGCATCGCTTTCAAATCCAACATAGTCACCGGCATCCCAGTTGATTTTGAAACCAAGTTCCTGAAAGAACAGCCGGGCTTTGTCCATGTTACTTCCAGACGGTATGAAGGGTTCAAGCGATAAGTATTTCATAGCACAAAATTGCTGATATTATAACCCAAGATTTTTAAACAGCTGCTGATACGAAGGATTGTTCGGATCAACCTGTTGCAGTATCTCCGCATGTTTCTTCGCCTTCTGCGATTGATTTTGAGACATATACAAATAGGTTAACGCATAGTTAAGATTGGCTGCCATTGGCTCAATCACAAATCCATGCAGCAATACTTTCTCGGCATCCTTCAATTTTCCCTGCTGTTGCAATAACAATCCGTAATTATAGTAGGCACCAGGATTTTGTGAACCCAATTGCATTACCTTTTTAAAATTCTCCTCGGCAATTTTCACATTACCCATTTCATAATGAAGTAATGCCAGGTTATAAAAAATCCTGTCGTTTCGCGGGTCGATGGCTGATGCTTCATTCAATGTCTGTAACGAAGCCTGATTGTTTCCGGCACTACTATACGCAGCCGATAAATTCAAGCGCGCATAATTCGCGAGACTGTCTTTCTCCAATCCACGTATATACAATTCAATGGCACGAATATGATTATTGCCCTGCAATTCATAATCGGCCAACATCAAGTTACCTACAGCGAAGTCGGTTTGATACTCCATGTACTTTTTATTCTCAGCATCCGCTTTTGCATAGGCACTTTTGGCCGTAGGCGATACCAACTCAACACCTGCGCGGTGATACAACTCGGCTGTGGCAATCCGAACGGCACGCACCTTATCGCTTAAATTTTTCTCTACTTGCTGATGCCACAACTCGGGCGGAAAAGATGCCAGCGCCCGAACAGCATAATAGCGCACCATTGCCCTGGAATCGGAAGTAGCCCAAAGTAACGACTCTACACTTGGCATGGATTGAATATTTTCCAGGTAGTATGCTGCCGTAGCGCGCGCAATCTCGGGCTGAAGGGTGTCGCGCAGCAACTTAACCAGATGTTTTTCACTCTTATCTGTTAACTGACTGCCCGGCAAAAGATCATCCGAAAAATGATAGGCGCGTTTTGTACCGTACCATTTTTTAACAACATCAGCAGCCCAGGTATCCGGCTTACCCTTATGACAACTGGTACACGTATTGGGCGTTCCATACACAATGGATTGATCGGGCCGCGGTATTCTGAAACTGTGATCTCTGCGATGATCGTTACCCATAAACGTTTTCACTGGCATGTGGCAATTAATACATTGCCCTCCCTCGGTATCAATCCCATGGAAGTGGTGTTCCTTTGTGTTATACTTTGGTGCATGACAACTCATGCACAGGGTATTACCTTCAGCCTTTATTTTTCCAGAATGAGGATTATGACAGTTACTGCACTTTACATTATTATGAAACATCTTACTCTGTGCAAACGAGCCGTACTCATAATCTTCCTCACGAATCTGTCCATCGGGAAAATAGAACTCATTGCTGATAACCTGCGGAATTAAATCATCCATGATTTCCGTGGTGTGCAACATTTTCGCAGAAATGTTGGCTTTACGTGCATGACAAGGCGCACAGGTATTCAACTGTAACTGAGGTGTTGAACTTATGTTTAAGAATCCTGAACCATTACGCTTTAGATAATCCGGTGCACTAACAAGTTTAATATGATCACTGCCTGCACCATGACAACTCTCGCAACCCACATTGATTTCATGCCAGGTAGTATGAAATGAATCCTCCTTGTAGTTATAATTCTTTTGAAGATCGGTGGAGTGGCACGAGGCACACATGGTATTCCAATTCTGACTGGCACCTGTCCAGTGAAGCCAATCGCCATGATGAATTGTTTGGCCGGGGTATTGATTGAACCACTTTTTGTCGCGTGTATTCCAGCTTACCCGCAGTGATTGAAGCCGGCCACCGGGAAACGCCACCAGATATTGCTGAAGGGGGAAATGACCAAAGGTATAGAGTACTTCGTAGTCATGGTTTCGGCCATCGTTGCCTTGTGTGTTGATGAAGAATTTTCCATCGCGCTTAAAGAATGTACTCGTAACACCATCGGCTGTATGCGTGGTGTTGTTAAAATCTCCCAGTACCGTGGAATCGCTGACATGACTCATCGCCAGAAAATGATCGGATTGTTTCCAATCGGCAAACTGTTTCGTGTGGCACGACTGGCAAGCTTCGGAACCCACAAATGTATTGGGTGTCTCCGCCTCAACTTGAGTAGTAACAGGTTTATCCGGATTACAACCCTCGAGCATTACACTTGCGCCATACACCAAAGCCAAACCAAAAACAACGTAGAGGGAAACCGTTTTTTGTTGTCGCATTACCAGTATTCGTAAAGACGATAAGTTATTTCTTTATTTTCAAATCGCCTACCCCGGCTGCGATCTAAGTGTGTACTTTCTAACGTATCAGTTTGGCTTGCTGCTCATTTCAAAAATAATTTTACCGCCACCTACCAGTTCGTTGTGAGTAAAGTACTTCCGGTTTAGCCTGATACCATTCACCTCTACCCACTTCACATAAACGTTCTTATCGCCTTGATTCCTCGCCTCAATATGCAAGGTCTTTCCATTTTCCAATTTCAATGTGGCGCTTTTAACCAGCGGGCTTCCAATCCAGTATTGATCTGACCCCGGAGCCACCGGATAAAAACCAAGGGCGCTGAAAATGTACCACGCACTCATCTGGCCACAGTCATCGTTGCCACCTAAGCCATCAGGCGTTGCCCGGTACTGCTTCTTTAGAATCATGCGCACACGTTCCTGAGTTTTCCACGGTTGATCCGTCCAGTTATACAAGTACGCAACATGATGGGCAGGCTCATTGCCATGCACGTAATTTCCAATAATACCTTCACGCGTGATGTCTTCGGTTTCGGCAAAAAACTTATCGGGTAAATACATGGTGAACAGCGAATCGAGATGGCGCACAAATCGCTTCTTGCCGCCCATGATCTTGATCAAGGCATCCGGATTATGCGGAACGTACAAACTATAATTCCAGGCATTGCCTTCAATAAAACCCTGTCCGTGAGTACTCAATACATCAAACTCTTTTCTGAAATTTCCATCCACCAACTTGGGGCGCGTATACCCGATGGAAGTATCAAAAACATTGCGCCAGTTTTCCGATCGCTTCATAAACTGCGTATAGATTTCCTGCTCGCCAAGCTTCTTTGCCATCTGCGCAATACACCAATCATCATAAGCATACTCGAGTGTCATCGATACGGAAGACGAACTTCTTTCGTCTGGAACGTAGCCACTGGTGATGTACGCATCCAATCCGCCATAAAATTTTTGTCGCGCAGTAGTTACGCAGGCATCCAACGCTCGCTGGGCATCGAAGGTATTGCTCCCTTTTATAACCGCATCGGCAATCAGCGAAACACTATGATAACCGATCATACACCAATTCTCATTGGCATAGTGCGACCACACCGGCAGCATGGGGTAAACACTTTGATCGTAATGCGCCAACATGGATTTCACCATGTCATCATTTCGTTTGGGCTGAATGATATTAAAGAGCGGATGCAACGCCCGATAGGTATCCCACAACGAAAAGGTAGTATAGTTTGTAAAACCGGTTGCCGTATGATTGTTCTGATCAAGCCCGCGATACTTCCCATCAACATCCATGTAGGTTGTGGGGCCAAGAAATGTATGATAGAGTGCCGTGTAGAAGTTTACCTTGTCATCGTTGATCAGCGTACTCACGGTGACCTTACTTAATTCTTTGTTCCATAACGCCTGACCATCGTTCTTTACTTTATCAAAATCCCAGTGCGGAATCTCTGCTCGCATATTTTTTAACGCACCCTCAGAACTAACCGATGACAATGCCACTTTTACTTTAACCTTTTCACCTTCTGATGTTTTGAAATCAAAATACATTCGTAATTGACGACCGGCTGCTTCGGGAAAATTCTTTCGTTGATCGAACTTACCCCAGAAACCACGGTACACCTGGGGCTTGGAGTAATCTTTGTTGCCGTACTGGTAAAATGGCTTTGAGAACGCAATGGCAAAATAAACTGTGCGTGTTCTCGCCCAGCCGGTGGTTTGGCGATAGCCGGTAATCAACGTATCGTTCTCAACGCGCACAAACGTCCACACATTTTTGTCTTCATAATTATAGATGCCACTCATCAAGTCTAAAATGACGTGCGACTGATCTGATGCCGGAAAGGTATACTGATGGAACCCAACCCGGTTACTGGCGGTTAATTCAACTACGATATTATGATCTTCCAGCAGTACATTGTAATAGCTGGGTTCGGCTACTTCGTGCTGATGGTGAAACTTCGACCGATAACCCTTCTCCGGATGATCTTCCGTTCCGGGATTGAGTTGCAACGGCCCCACCGTAGGCATCATCAGTAAATCGCCCAGATCAGAATGCCCCGTACCACTGAAATGCGTATGGCTGAATCCCACAATGGTAGGATCATCATACTGGTACCCGGCACAGTACTTATACACCGGGCCATTATACTTGCCTTGATGTTCATATAATAAGGTATCCGTCTCCGGACTGAGTTGAACCATACCAAACGGAACCGTAGCCCCCGGATAGGTATGGCCCATCTTGTGCGTACCAATAAGCGGATTAACAAACTGAACCACATTCTCATCCGACTGGCCTTGCGCCAGCCACGGAAAAACAAAAAGTAATAGGCTTAGAATTTTCTTCATGCCGCTAAGCTAGAAGATTCCGAATTACTTATTCAAGAAATTTTGCACAAGGGGTAGCAATTACCGTTACAAATTACGCACAACTTCCAGCCAACACCTCACTTCTTCAACACAAACCTTTCTTCATAAATTCTAATCCACTCCTTTGCACTTATCTTCTTCATCAACTCGCCAATAAGTTTATAAGGAATTTCATCGAACTTCTTAAACCGGATACAACTCTTCCCCATGTCAAGTTTTTGCTTGCTGTGCTTAGGGTATTCTGTCACGAACCATTTCAATAAGTCCGGATCGGAATAGACACCCATATGGTAAAAATTTATAGAATTCTTCTGCGAAGCAAGGCCCGCAAATGGCAGTGGTTCACTGGGCTTACAGTGATAACCTGTCGGGTACAGACTGTGTGGAATAACATACCCCAACCCGCCATAACTGATAGCCGCTTCAAAACCGTTGGGCAGGTTCTTCAAAATGACTTCGTGCAATTTGTTAAATGGCTTTGCCCTGTCCTCGGGCAGGCTGGTCAGAATTTCTTTTACTGTTTTTCCAACTGCTTTCATAGAGGTAGTGCGATTAACAATTCATAGTTGCTTAGTTCGCCCCGATAATTTCGATCTCCGTTCTCCGGTTAATCTCGCGACCACCCGTTTCATCATCATTCGAAACGATGGGCCTATCGGAGCCGAAACCCTTTGCCGAAAGTCGTGACGAATCCACCCCGTTCTTAACAAGGTAATCGACAACGGCTGTGGCACGCTTCAACGACAGGGCTTTGTTACTTGCAGCATTGCCTGTGTTATCGGTGTGTCCGTTAATCTGTACCCGCAGCAACGGATTGGATTTGAGAAGTTCCTGAATATTTTCAATTTCCGCAATAGATTCATTTCGCAGATCCGATTTACCGGTATCGAAAAAAATGTTTTTCAAAATTACTTTTGAACCCACTTCGGCACGCACCATGATAATGTGCATATCGATCTCCTGGTACTCGGCAAACTTCGGAACGCTGAAGTTGATGGAGTTAAAGAGATAGCCCACACGCTCAGTCGAAACACCGTAGTTTCCACCGTGGGGAATCACCAGTTCGAAATCACCTGTCGTTTCATCCACTGTTAACTTGGAAAGAACCTTCTTCGTTTCGTTATCCACCAGGCTGATGGTAGCACCCAACGGCTTCGCGGTGTTTTCATCAATTACCTTTCCTTTCAATACCGATACAACCCGTTTCTGCAGACTCTGTGTCACCACGGCATCAACGAAATCGGTACTTACGGGTTTGGGCTTTGGTGTTTCTACAACAACCTCCACGGGTTTGGGTTTTGGTTTATACTTAGGCTCTAAGAATGTTATCGAATAGAGATCGGCTTCCCCCAGCCCGCCTTCTTTTGTGGTGGAGAAAAATCCTTTCTTCTTGTCGGTCGAAACGGTAAAAAAACCATCATACTCCCATGTATTGATTGGCCATCCAAGATTTTCAGGCTTTGACCATTTATTGTTTTTGTACTCACTCACAAAAATATCGCTGTTGCCCAACGATGGATGTCCATCCGAAGAAAAGTAAAGAGTAACGCCATCGGGATGAATGAAGGGAGCATCTTCATTTTCAGGTGTATTGATAAGTGCTCCGAGATTAACTGCCTTCCCCCAGTCGCCTTTGCCATCGCGCTCGCTTACGTAAAGATCAAGCTCGCCAATACCACCTGGCCGGTTGCTGGCAAAGTATAACTTCTTTCCATCGGCCGACACACTGGCGCTGGTCTCCCAGAAAAGGGAAGTATTGATATTTTTGTTCAGGGGTTTCGGTGATGACCAATCGTTTCCATCAAAGGTAGAACTGTAGATGTCGCCAGCACCTTCTTCGTAATACAGGAATAATGTCTTTCCATCAGGCGAAAGTGAAGCAGCAGCATCGTTATACTTCTGGTTGATCTGTGTACTGATTTTTTTGGGAGCACTCCAGGTTGCCCCCTCCCTTCGGCAAACGAAAATATCTTCATAGTTGGTGCCTTCGCGGATGGCCCGTTCATCATCGCTGCGGTTCGAAGTAAATATCAAGGTGTTACCATCACCGGAAATGATAGGCGAGTAATCATGGAACCGGGTGTTGATGCCCATCCCCATGTTTTCGATAATCACATTTAGCTCGTAATGCGAAAGTGAATCAGCAATGCGGCACTCGGCTATTTTTTTGTTGGCGATTTCTGAAAGATTACTTCTCTTTTTCTTGAACGCATTAAAGTGTTCAATAGCTTTCTGAAACTCGTTGGTATTTTGAAATGCCAACCCCAGGTGGTAATCAATATCTTCATTGATGGTTGGGTTAAAGCGATAGGCTTTGCTGATATACTGTGCCGCTTTCGATTTGGTTTCTGAATAGAGGTAGCAAAGCCCTACTTTAAGGTTGATGGCTGCGTCATCCGGGTTTTGACTGAGCTGGCTGTGGTAGATTTCAAGTGCCTTGTTGTACGCTTTTTTACTATAAAGTTTATCGGCCTGAGCCAGCAATTCTTTGGAGGACTGCCCATAGCTTGAACCAGAAACGAATAGAATAGAAATTGTAGCGAAAAAAAATGAGCGCATAATACGTGTAATCTGAAACCTGATTTCAAGTTCTGAAATTAAAATCAAGTTCCAGACCTTCGGGCCCATCTTTTTGAGGATGGTGTAAGGTTTTGGAGGTAACTCACAATTTTCTGAGCTGACAGCGTCTGCATTCTTGTGGTTTTTACTATCGATAGCGTTGGGTGAGCTACGCTAAATCCGGCATACTCCTAACGCTTCAAATTAAAGTTATCGTGCAAATATTCAATTTCCGATTCCAATCCTTCGGAGGCTATTACAACAACATCGTTATTACCTATCCAGGTCACAACGTTTATTACTCCCCCCTGCGATTCCGGGATTATGGAGAGTGTTAGTCGTAAGTTATCCTTTATCATCTTAATCTCTTCTTTCTTAATCTGAAATACTGGAGACTCAAATTCCCTCTTAACGGATTCCATGAGATTTTTAGAATTATCATCCATATTGCCCCTATTCACGCTTCCAACGTAAATCGTAATACTACACCTGATTTTATCACCTGAAGCCTTGTACTTCAATTTCCTTTCTATTTTCATTTCACGAAAAAATCTGGCAAACATCAAACTATCAGAAGTTGATACAGTTTCTTCTTCATCAGAAATTCTTAGGTCTTTTGCCGGTAATTCAAAGTCAGCAAAAGGTGTTTCAACTTTTCTCCAGGTTTCACCAGTCTTCTGTCCTAAGCACAGCGTCACCGATAAAAGTAACAAGAGTAATAAACTAATGACTACGTGTTTTTTCATACTGATACCAAAATCTAAACCAACATCTTCCAAAGTATTTCCACCGGATGCAGCGCTTTTTTCCCGGTTCCATCTTTAATCTGGTGCCGGCAACTTGTGCCTGCTGCAGCGATGATAACATGCTCAGGCTGCTTCCGTACTGCAGGGAACAAAACAAGTTCGCCAATTTGCATGGACAGATCGTAGTGCTCCTTTTCATAGCCAAACGAGCCAGCCATACCACAACAACCAGAGGGAATAATATGTACTTCATTACTGCCCATACGGGTAAGTATCTTCTTCACCGGTGTTAACGATGACAACGCCTTCTGCTGGCAATGACCGTGTAACTTGATTAATGCTTTCTCTTGTTTGAAAAGCGAAAGATCAATGCGAGCTGCATCAAGCTCCTTCGCCAAGAATTCTTCGATCATAAAAGTGTTCGCAGCAATCTTCCGAGCACTTTCTTTTTCGACACCACGAAGCAAATCAGGATACTCATCACGGAATGTCAGGATCGCAGAAGGTTCTACACCCACCAACGGTATTTCTTCGGTAATAACATCTTTAAAGATGTTCACATTCTTTCTTGCCAACGCGCGCGCTTCTTCCAGCATACCTTTCGAAAGAAAACTTCTTCCGGATTCAACATGCGGAACGAACTTGATACCATACCCAAGCTTATCCAAGAGCTTGATCGTTGTAATACCCACCTCGGCTTCATTGTAGTTGAGCAACTCATCAATGAACAGGTACACAAACTTTGTTGGCTGAGTGGTTACAGGTTTAAATTGTGTATCAAACCACTTCTTCCAAGGGATGCGCGAAAACTCCGGCATGCTTCGCTTTGAAGCAAAACCCATTATCGCTTTCACAATATTACCCGTTATTGCATTGCTGAACACCAACCGGTATCCCCACGGAGCGATAGACGCCAGCTTCATGCCTGCGGCAAAATTTCCAATAAGGCGATTTCTGAACGGTACGCCTTTCTCTTTATAATACTGGTACTGCCACTCCTGTTTGAGTTTGCCCATGTCTACATTAGAAGGACACTCCGACTTGCATCCTTTACAACTCAGGCATAAATCCATTACCTCTTTTATTTCTTCGTGCGCGAATGGATTGGCTTTGTCCGATCGCGTAATCATCTCGCGAAGAATGTTGGCGCGCGCCCGTGTCGTTTCTTTCTCGTTACGCGTTGCCATGTAACTCGGACACATCGTACCACCACTGAGTTCTGTCTTACGGCAATCACCAGAGCCATTGCATTGTTCGGCTGCACGAAGTATTCCAAGTGAATCCGAAAAATCAAGGATGGTATCGAACTCCTTGGTAACCTGATCACTTTCAAAACGCAGGTTGGTATCCATGGGTGGTGTATCCACGATCTTGCCGGGATTGAAAATAGAATTCGGATCCCAGACCTTCTTCAATTCCTTAATGAGTTTGTAGTTGTGTTCACCGATCATCTTCGGAATGAACTCACCCCGCAATCGCCCGTCCCCGTGTTCACCGGATAGTGAACCATCATATTTCTTTACGAGTGTAGCCGTTTCTTCGGCAATGGTGCGAAACAACTTTATACCTTCTGCTTTCTTCAGATCGATAATCGGGCGTAAGTGTAATTCACCAGAACCAGCATGGGCATAGTGAACACTATACAGGTTATGCTTTTTTAATGTCTCATTGAACTCGGCAATGTAATCCGGAAGATCATTTACATCTACTGCTGTGTCTTCGATAACCGGAACAGGTTTTTCATCACCGGGTATATTCGATAGTAATCCCAACCCGGCTTTGCGCAGGTTCCATACTTTCTTGATGTCATCACCACCCACCACCGGATACGAGTAGCCCAATCCCTTGCTTTTCAAATCAGCTATCAATGCATGCGCATCGGTTTCTACTTGTTCGGGTGTAGTACGCGTGAGCTCTGCAACCAGTATGGCTTTCGGATCGCCTTCAATAAAGAATCTGTTTTCGGCCTGACCACGATTTCTTTTAGTGGCTTCGAACACATAGTGATCCATCAACTCGACTGCCGAAGGATTATGCTGCAACGCTACCAGGTTCGCGCGAAGGGATTCATCAATACTATGACAGTGAATACACACCAACCGCTTATGGGGTGGATCGAGCGGTGAGAGTTTTATTTTTGCAGACGTAACAAACGCCAGGGTACCTTCCGATCCGGCAATTAAACTACAGAAATTGAATGGATCGCCATCGGTTTTGAATGGCTGCATGAGCGCGAGCATGTCGATGGCATAGCCCGTATTTCTTCTGGGAATAGATGCTTTCGGAAATTGCTTTTCAATCTCTTTTCTATTTGCTGCATCGGAAAGAACCTCACGAATATGATGATACAGTTTTCGTTCGAGGGTATGCAGGTTTTTTGTCTTAGCCTGAAATTCAGTTTCGGTTACCGAACCAAACTTTACTTTCGTTCCATCCGATAGAAATGCATCAACTTCCAGTAAATGTTCGCGGGTACTTCCATACACCACCGAGTTTGATCCACAGGAATTGTTGCCGATCATCCCCCCAATCATGGCGCGGTTAGCCGTAGAGGTTTCTGGCGCAAAAAAATATCCATACGATTTTAAGCGCTGATTGAGATCATCGCGAACAATGCCGGGTTGAACAATCGCCCATCCCTCCTTTTCATTGATCTCGATAATTTTATTAAAGTTCTTCGAAACATCCACCACAATACCACCGCCCACTACCTGGCCTGCAAGAGAGGTACCTGCTGTTCGCGGAATGATTGAAGTATTATTCTCATTTGCGAACCGGATCAGTCGCTCAATATCTTTTTCCGTTTTGGGGATCGCCACGGCCAGCGGCATTTCGCGATAGGCGGAGGCATCGGTAGCATACAATCTGCGGGTGGTTTCATCGGTGAAGAACTCCCCTTCCAGGGCTTGTGCTAAGGCAGTAAAATTCATCCTGAGGCTGAAAAAATTAAAGCCAAAATTGCTCAATCCACGCTAAGGTTGCACTAGATAACAGCATGAATTTTCAAGCTTTTTATGGGCTAAGAATCGTTCGTTAAGTTCTCAATCGGTAGCAATGGCTTATCAAACTGACCAGAAATAAAAAAAGCCGGCAGGTTAAACCTGTCGGCCTTGAAACTGGCTAACCCCTTATTTTAACCACGTCTCAATAAAGTCATCAAAACCCCATTGTTGACTAAAATCTTATACAATACTCGCTATCGATTCTGAAGAAAGGCTGAATTCGAGGATTTGTTTTGGGATTCGAGGTTTGAAGTTTGGGGTTACTAACCCTTGCTTCCAAAACCTGGAATTAACGTCAAACATCTAACCTCAGACATCAGACGTCCAACCTCAAACATTTCCCCCCATTCAGAATCATTTCAGAATTTATCCGTTACTTTAGCCGTGATACGATGAGATCTATAAGCGCCACGATATTTTTGCTGATCTACCTTTCGGTGAATACGGAATTTCACCAGACTTTGCGGTTGCCGGCTCTTTTTACGCATTATTTCGAGCACCAGGAACAGAACAGCACAATCGGTATTGCCGACTTTCTGATTCTCCATTACTTCAGTGAAGACTCGAAAGATGCTGACTTCGAAAAAGATCAGGAGCTCCCCTTCAAAAGTCATTGTGTCGAAAGTTTTGTATCGATCGCTATTCCTCCCGAAAATTTTTCAGAGCCTACGCCCAAACTGTCGAGTACAGAATTAAAAAGAGTTTCCATACCTCCATCCTTTGTTACCTCATCGGTACATTGCTCCATCTGGCAACCGCCAAAAATGTAAGATCATTTTTCTCTCCCTTGCTTGCCTTCCGATGAAATACCGGAAAGCATTTAGTATTCTTTCTTTTATAAAAATGATCATGTTCAATGCTCAATTCCATTATTCAATTCTCTATTCGCAATAAGCTTGTTGTCAGTTTATTGATTCTCGCGCTTATCGGTTGGGGAAGTTACTCGGTTACGCAACTCCCGATTGATGCCGTTCCCGACATTACCAACAACCAGGTGCAGGTGCTTACCATTGCACCATCCCAGTCCGCACTGGATATCGAACGACAAGTCACCTTTCCGGTGGAACAAACCATGGCTACGATTCCGGGCATCGAAGAGATTCGCTCTTTCTCGCGCTTCGGGCTATCAGTCGTTACCATTGTATTTACCGATGCTACGGATGTTTACTGGGCCAGGCAACAGGTAGGCGAACGACTTACCGAAGCCAAGAAAAGTATTCCACCCGGAGTGGGCACACCGGAGCTTGGTCCGGTTACTACAGGGCTCGGTGAAATCTATCAATATGTAATAAAGACCAAACCGGGCTACGAAGACAAATACTCCATCATGGAGCTGCGCAGTATCCAGGACTGGATTGTTCGCAGACAGCTTCTGGGAACAAAAGGGGTTGCCGATGTCAGCAGTTTCGGTGGTCTGTTGAAACAATATGAAATCGCGATCTCCCCGGAGAAACTTCGCAGTTTTAACCTCACCATTGGTGATGTGTTCACAGCGCTTGAAACGAACAATCAAAACACCGGGGGTGCCTACATCGAAAAAAATTCCAGTGCCTACTTCATCCGCAGTGAAGGTCTCATCAAATCCGTGGAAGATATCGAGAACATTGTGGTTCGTACGTTGCCCTCCGGCTTGCCGCTCATCATGCGCAACGTTGCCACGGTGCAGCTCGGGCATGCCATCCGCTACGGAGCCATGACACAAAACGGTACCGGTGAAACGGTAGGAGCCATCGTGATGATGCTGAAAGGTGCAAACTCATCGAAAGTAATTAAAGATGTTAAAGACCGAATCAGCCAGATTGAAAAGACACTGCCCGAAGGTGTGACCATCGAACCGTTTCTGGATCGCACCAAATTGGTGAACAACGCCATTGAAACCGTAACCCGAAACCTGGCAGAAGGTGCTTTGATTGTCATTTTTGTGCTGGTACTGCTGCTTGGAAATCTTCGCGCGGGGCTTGTGGTGGCCTCAGTGATTCCACTCTCCATGTTGTTTGCCGTGATCATGATGAATCTTTTTGGTGTTTCCGGAAACCTGATGAGTCTCGGGGCCATCGACTTTGGGTTGATCGTTGATGGGGCAGTCATTATTGTTGAAGCTACCCTTCACTACATCGCAGCAGCGGGTTTTACCATGCGCATTACTCAAGGGCAGATGGATGAACAAGTAGGCGCTTCAGCCCGTAAGATGATGAACGCAGCAGCCTTCGGACAAATCATCATCCTGATTGTGTACCTGCCCATACTTTCGCTCGTAGGCATCGAAGGCAAGATGTTCAAACCGATGGCTCAGACGGTAATCTTTGCCATCATGGGTGCATTCATTCTTTCGCTTACCTATGTACCGCTGGCCTCATCGCTGTTCCTCAGCAAAAACCCGGTACACAAGAAAAACATTTCCGACAAACTCATGGGCGTTATTGAACGGCTCTACGAACCTTCTGTGCAATGGGCATTGCATCGTAAAAAATTTATCATGGTCGTGTCTGTGGTTTTAATGGGAGTCAGTTTATTCATCTTCTCCACACTCGGAGGTGAGTTTCTTCCGGAACTGGATGAAGGCGACTTCGCGGTTGAAACGCGTCTGCTCACCGGGAGCAGTCTTACGGCAACCATACAGGCTACCCTTCGCGCTGAAAAAGTACTGCTGAAAAATTTCCCTGAAGTAGAAAAGGTGATTTCAAAAATCGGTTCGGGCGAAATCCCTACCGACCCGATGTCAATTGAAGCGGCTGACCTGATGGTGGTGATGAAAAACAAAGATGAATGGGTTAGTGTAAAAACGAAAGACGAAATGATCTTCAACATGCAACAGGCGCTCAATGAAAATGTGCCTGGCGTTTGGTTTGGATTCCAGCATCCCATTCAAATGCGCTTCAATGAACTGATGACGGGCGCACGGCAGGATGTGGTGGTGAAAATTTATGGCGAAGATCTTGACCGGCTAACGCAATACGCAGCGCAAATGGGTAAACTGGTCAGCACGATTGATGGCACCGAAAGTCTTTTCCTCGAAAGCATTACGGGCTTGCCCCAAATTATCATCCGGATAAAACGCGATCAGCTTGCGCGCTTCGGAATTTCCGTGGAGCAGGTCAACAGCGTGATCAACACTTCGATGGCAGGACAAAGTGCCGGGCTGCTGTTTGAAGGTGAAAAACGTTTCGACATTACGGTGCGATTATCAGGGGAGAATCGTAAATCCATTGACGACATCAAACGACTTTTCCTGACATGTTCGGACGGCATGCAAATTCCCATTTCGCAGGTGGCTGATGTACTCATGGAAGTAGGACCAAACCAAATACAGCGCGATGATGCCAAGCGCAGAATTGTGGTAGGCTTTAACACACGCGGTCGCGATGTGGAAAGTATTGTGAAAGAGTTACAACAAAAAGTAGAAAAAGAAATCAAGTTTGAACCGGGCTACTCCGTAACATACGGAGGCACCTTCAAAAATTTACAGGAAGCCCGCGCACGATTGATCATTGCCGTGCCGGTGTCGCTCACCCTGATCTTCATTCTTCTGTACTTTACCTTCGGCTCACTCAAGCAAGGTCTGTTAATCTTTACGGCCATTCCCCTGTCGGCTATCGGAGGCATCTTCGCACTCTGGTTTCGCGGAATGCCCTTCAGCATTTCGGCCGGTGTCGGTTTCATTGCGCTCTTTGGTGTGGCTGTATTGAATGGTATTGTACTGATCTCCGAATTCAACCGTCTTAAAAAAGATGGACTCACCAATATCAAAGACATCATCATGAAAGGTTCGCGTACACGACTACGCCCGGTAATTATGACCGCTACAGTTGCATCGCTTGGATTTTTGCCGATGGCTTTATCGCATGGTAGTGGTGCCGAAGTTCAGAAGCCCCTTGCCACCGTGGTGATCGGTGGATTGATCAGTGCCACATTCCTTACACTGATTGTATTACCCGTTCTGTACCAGGTGGCAGAAACTTTTTCGTTGGCAAAGTCTAAACCGAATGCATGGATTATTATTCTCTTTCTTTTGATGGTAGGCTTCAGCGGGCAAGCTCAACACGCTACCGTTAATGTCTACCGCACTGCCAATGAATTTCAGAACAACATACCTTCACAATCCTTTGAAGTGCATACCTATCCGGATGCCGTGACCGTTGATAATAACAGCACACTGATCATCAAAGCATCCGACAGGCAATACCGGTTTGAGTTTGGTGAGTTGTTTGGCTACTCGCTGGACTCCAACCGCTATCGCCTCTACGGCAACAAAAGCCCGTTGGAATTTTATGGCTACTATAAAATCATTGACGAGTCCGGTCTCCTTGTTTACGTCCGAAAGATTCAGCGCTACAAAGGAGGCCCAGGTTTAACGTACTTCTTCAGCAAAGACTTGCAGGCTCCGGTGCGTATGCTCACACTGCGCGAACTAAAAAAAGAATTTCCGGATCAACCTGATTTTATCGAAAAGGTAAAGCCTGTTTATCAAGCTAACTACTCCATGCTGGTAGAACCCGATCATGACGGCAAAACCCTGTTAAACAAATTATTGGCGAACGCTATTCCCCTTTCACAATGAAACACATTCTTTCCATAGTGCTGACCGGTGTATCGGTAATGTGCCTCGCACAGGAAAACGCGATAACCTTACAAGATGCCATTGCCCTGACCCTCGAGAAAAACCCGGCAGCCCAAGCTTCTGCATTGGAGACATCAAGGCAAACGGCCCTGAAGAAAACATCAGTCGATATTCCGAAAACGGATGTGTCGCTGCTATACGGTCAGTATAACAGCATTCAGAAGAATGACAACAACATCACGATTTCGCAGAGCCTTCCGTTTCCTACGGTATTTACTTCGCAAAGTTCGTTGAACAAATCGCTCATCACGTCAGCGCAACTCAAAGAGACGATTACGCGCAACGACCTTGCCTTCCAGGTGAAGCAGCTTTTCAATCAGATACTCTATTTGAAAGCGCGGCAACAGTCGCTCGTGCACCAGGATAGTTTGTTGACAGACATTGTTAAGGCCGCTACGCTCCAATACAAAACCGGAGAGGGAACATTGCTCTCCAAAATATCGGCAGAGACGCATTTGCTGGAAATCAAAGATCAGCTTAATCGTAACCAAACCGATCTTCAACTTTCTATTCACCACCTGCAACTGCTTTGCCAGACGGGTAACATTACGGATGTAGCCGGAAGTCTGGATGGACTTGTTATGGAAGAGCAGACTGATTCGATTTCCATCGCTCAGAATCCCTCGCTCGCCTTTACCCGGCAGCAAATTGAAGTGAGTGATTGGCAACGCAAAGTGGAAGCCGCACGAATTCTTCCTGACATTCACATCGGATATTTTACCCAGACCCTGATTGGCACACAAACCGTTAACGGACAGGAGCAATTCTATGGATCGGATAAACGCTTCCAGGGATTTCAGGCAGGATTATCCATTCCACTTTGGTACGGTCCCCATGCTGCCCGCGTAAAAGCTGCGGCACGTGCAACCGATGTAGCGCGAAAACAGGAAGAAGCTTTTCAACTGAACATCACGCAACAGTATCACCAGGCCCAGCAGGAATTAATCAAAAACAAAAACAGTCTGAAATACTTCAGAGAGTCAGCGTTACCCACGGCAGAGCTGCTGACGCGCCAGAGTCGGGCAGCCTTTAAAAATGGTGAGCTCGATTACACAACACTACTCCTGAACTTAAAGCAGGCCCAGGTTATCCGCGAGAACTACCTCACGGCTCTTCAGCAATACAACCAGAGTATTATCAATCTTCAGTACCTAAATGGAACGAACTAACATGAAAAATATAATCATCTTTCTTAGTGCTTCACTCTTCTTGATCGCCTGCGGAAAATCATCCCCAGAAGAAGTAAAAGAAACGGTGTCGACAGAACCCGAGACTTCGGTTACGCTCACCACCGCGCAATACAAGGCCGCCAACATTGCCTTCGGAAAAATCACGCAGAAAAATATCAGCACCTCTATTCAGGTAAATGGCAAACTCGATGTGCCGCCACAAAACCTGGTGACCATTGCTGCCCCCATGGGCGGATTTGTAAAATCTGCCTTACTGCTACCCGGTATGTCGGTGCGAAAGGGTGATGTAGTGGCCACCTTGCAAAACCAGGAGTACATTCAGATACAACAAGATTACCTCGACAGTAAAAGTCAACTGGAATTTCTGGAAGCAGAGTATCATCGCCAGGAAGAACTCGCCAAAGAAAACATCAATGCGCAGAAAAGTCTGCAGCAAGCCAAGTCACACTTCGAAAGTATGCAGGCGAAAACCAAAGGACTGGAAGTGAAACTTGCCATGATAAACATTGCAGCATCATCATTAGTCGCGGGAAATATTAGATCCACCATCAATCTTCTTGCACCGATTGACGGATTTATTTCAGAAGCGAATGTTACCACCGGACAATATGTAAATGCCACCGATGTGATGCTCCGCATTGTAAACCCTGATCACATTCATGCCGAGTTGCAGGTGTATGAAAAAGATCTCAGTAAAATTTCCATTGGGCAACGGGTAACTTTCAAACTTGTAAATGGAACAAATACCTACGGGGCGTCTGTGTTGCTGATCGGCAAAGAAATCAGTCCTGAACATACTATTATCATACACTGCCATCTTGATAAAGAAGAAAAGAATTTACTCCCTGGTATGTTCGTAACCGCCAACATCGAAACCGAATCGGCATCGCTCGATGTACTTCCCCAAAATACCATTATGACTTTCGAAGGCGAACACATTGTGTTTGTTAAAGATGGGGATCAAACCTTTAAAATGGTGCCCGTTAAACCTGGCCAGGTAAGTGATGACTTCACCGCTGTGGAATTTCCAGAAGGGTTCGATAAAACCAGCGACATCGTCTTTACCGGAGCATTCGAATTGTTGGGTGTGCTGAAAAACACCGAGGAAGAAGAATAAAGGAACTCTTTTTTCGTCTTTGATGTCAATGCATCAACCCTGATCCTGCAATTCAGAATTTATTCAGGATTACTTGGTCTCTTTGTATTAAAGCTTTCAATTCATGCTCAGAATCACGCTGGCCGCCTTGGCCATTTATGCCTCCACGCTGTTTGGCTTTGCTCAATCTGTTGCCGATTCGTCACAGTACAAAAACCGGAAGCTCTCGGTAGAAGAAGTAAACTTTGTATCGGGGTACTATCAGCAGGACGGTAACAACTCGGCTGTAACCGGTGGCATCGGTACGGAGAAACTCACGGACTTCGCCACCACGATTGATGTGAAGCTTTCACGCTATGATTTTCTGAAACGCAAACATACGCTTACCGGTGAAATTGGAATTGATACCTACACTTCAGCTTCCTCGGACAAGATTGATCCCTACACCGTATCGTCTGCGTCATCGCACGACAAGCGTATTTATCCTTCGATCACTTATGCGATAACGAACGAGGCAAAAGGAACCACCTCCAGCATCAATGGTTCACTCTCTACGGAATTCGATTATTTTTCTACCGGTATCAACCTCGGGTGGTCTAAACTTTCAAAAGACAAGAACACAGAGTTTGGTGTGAAAGGCCAGGCCTTCTTCGACACGTGGAAAGTTATTCTTCCTGTTGAACTGCGCGCGGGAGGTCCGGAAGGAACAAAACCTCGTAACTCGTACAGCACATCGTTTACCTTAAGCCAGGTGGTCACAAAAAGACTCCAGGTACTGTTGCTTGCTGACGTTGCGTACCAGGAAGGTCAACTCGGTACACTCTATCATCGCACCTACTTTACGGATGGCTCACATAAAGTGGAAAATCTTCCGGAGACCCGATTCAAGATTCCCGTTGGCATCCGGCTTCACTACTTTATGGGTGATCGGTACATCTTCAAAGCCTACTACCGTTACTACAACGACAGCTGGGGATTGCGTGCACATACCTTCGAACTGGAAACTCCGATCAAGATTACTACCTTCTTTTCCGTTAGTCCTTTTTACCGATACTACACGCAGCAGGGTGTAAAGTACTTTGCCGGATATATGGAGCATGATGTCAATGCTGAATACTACACCAGCGACTACGACCTCTCGACTTTAACGAGTAACATGATGGGGCTCGGTCTTCGCTATACATCACCGGGTGGCATCATTGGAATAAAAAAATTCAATACACTTGAACTTCGGTATGGTCATTACGAACGATCCACCGGCCTCACGTCAAATATTATTACGCTGTTCGCAAAATTCAAATAGCTACACCTCATGAAAACACTTCTGATCAGTTTACTTCTTCTTGCCGCTTCAGCCGACTGGCTTGCCAATTTTGACAGTGCAAAAGAAATTGCCTCAAAAGAAAACAAATACATCCTTCTGAACTTTGCCGGTTCCGACTGGTGTGGTCCTTGCATTAAAATGAAACGCGAAGTATTCGACAATACCGTGTTTCAGGAGTATGCCTCACAACAACTGGTACTGGTTCGTGCCGACTTTCCAAGGTTGAAGAAAAATCAACTGGAGAAATCACAGGTACAACATAACGAAGCCCTGGCTGAAAAATACAATCCCTCCGGAAAATTTCCCCTCACGCTCCTGCTGAATGCTCAGGGAGATGTGATGAAGACCTGGGATGGATTTAACAATCAGTCACCGGAAGCATTTGTAGACGAAGTAAAGGCAGTCATTAAAAAATAACGGTGATACAATCCGCTACACTTCATCGTCAGTCCGTAAAACTCATGGGTAATAACTTTGAGTTCAGTGTTCTGGCGGATGATCCTTCATGGGCCGAAGTTTGCATCCGGCAAGCGATTGCCGAAGTGCAGCGAATTGAGAAACTGCTTACAACGTTTAACGAAGGCAGTCAAACGAACGCGATCAATGCCAGGGCCGGTATAGAACCTGTAGTAGTAGACAAAGAAGTCTTTGATCTCATTGAACGCTCACTCCGCTTGTCTGCACTCACGCAAGGTGCATTTGACATTACTTACGGATCGATGGACAAACGCTTCTGGAATTTTGATCAGCGCATGACGGAACTACCGGATGCAAAAACCGCGAAAGAAATGGTTCGCCTGATCAACTACCGTAATGTTATTCTCCATAAAGAAAACAACACGGTATTCCTGAAAGAAAAAGGCATGCGCATCGGGTTTGGCGGAATCGGAAAAGGATACGCTGCCGACCGGGCTAAAGCAATTATGGTTTCAGCCGGAGTAAAAGATGGAATTGTTAATGCCGCGGGCGACCTTACGGTTTGGGGCAAACAACCCGATGGCCAATCCTGGACGATCGGAATTGCTGACCCCGGAAAAAAGAATTTACCTTTTGCCTCCTTACAGTTAACCGAATCATCAGTCGCTACTTCAGGCAACTATGAAAAATTCACGATCATCGATGGCGTTCGATACAGCCACACCATCGATCCAAAAACCGGATACCCGGTACACGGAATAAAAAGTGTTACCATCATTTGCACGAGCGCAGAAATTGCTGATGCTATGGCCACCCCTGTTATGGTGATGGGTGTGAAAGCCGGGCTTGGCTTGATCAACCAGATCAAAGGTATTGCCTGCGTCATCATTGACGACAACGATAAACTTTATACTTCATCAAACATTAACCTTTCGCACGGATGAAAAGAAGAATGACGTATGCTACCGCCATGGTACTATTGGGACTTACCGCGATACAATGCAGCCCCGTGAAGGAATATCAGAAGATGTACCTGAACGATTCCGAGATGGAACTTTCTATGCGCAAAACGCAGAAGTTTGAAACCAGCTTTCAACTTTACCGCGAAGGCGCTTCGGGTGGAAATGGTGGAAAGACCGGGGGTGGGTGTGGGTGTAATTAGATTTGAGATTTGAGATTTGAGATTTGAGATTTGAGATTTGAGATTTTGCTAAAGCCCCTTAGTTATTCTTTATACCATTAATTTCATGCTTAACGATTATGAAAATTCTTATTGTAGAAGATGAAAGGGAACTGGCAAAAAGCATTGTTCAATACCTGCGCCAGGAAAGTTATGTGTGCGAAGTGGCCTACACCGCTGCGGATGCTTCGGAAAAAATTACACTCCATGAATATGACTGCATCCTGCTCGACATTACCTTGCCCGATGGAAACGGTCTGAAAGTTCTGGAAGAACTCAAGAAGCTGGGGAAACTGGAAGGCGTCATCATCATTTCGGCCAAGAATTCACTGGACGACCGCATCAAAGGCCTGAACCTGGGAGCGGATGATTACCTCGCTAAACCATTCCATCTTGCAGAACTTGGCGCCCGCATATCGGCTGTAATCCGCAGAAAACATTTTGGTGGAAACAACGTGATCAACCTCCACGAGATCAGCATCGATTTACTTAGCAAAGCTGTGTCGGTAAAAGAAAAACCGGTTGACCTCACACGCAAGGAGTACGATCTGTTATTGTTCCTGGTTTCTAATAAGAAACGCGTGGTTTCAAAAAATGCCATTGCCGAACATCTTTCCGGTGACGATGCAGAAGTATTTGATAACTTCGATTTCATCTATGCGCACATGAAAAACCTGAAGAAGAAGCTAACCGAAGCGAATTGTCCTGATTATATTAAAACCGTTTACGGCATCGGTTATAAATTCGAATCATGAAGCTGCTCACCCGTACGATTCGCAATTACCTTACGTACTCAGCGTTGCTGATTGCGATCAGTACACCGTTGTTCTACCTCGCCATCGAAAAACTCTTTGTGCATAAAATGGACGAAGAACTGCTGGAACATAAAACGGAATTCATTCAGGCGATCCCTTACCTGAACAGCGAGGACGACCTCACCTATCACCATCGTCACAACAAAGAGTTTATGGTGAAGCGAACCCAAGAACTTCCGCTTCACGATTCACTCTATACCTACGAAGCCTACGACTCCCTGGAACACGAAGTAATCCCCTTTCGCACCCTGCGCACGGGTGTTGTTATTATGGGAAAACCTTACCTCCTCTTCATTCGTGAATCGCTTGTGAGCAGCACGGCCCTTATCACGGCCATTATGGGGATACAGGCTTCCTTACTTACCTTGCTGTTGCTGGGGCTGGTGGTGATCAACCGGAAACTTTCCAAAGTTGTGTGGGATCCCTTCTACACCATACTCGACAAACTTAAAAAGTATCACATCGAACAAGATGGGAGCATCGACCTGCCCCGCTCCTCCACAGCCGAGTTCCGCGATCTGAGTGAAGCCATAAAACAACTGGTTGAGAAAAATCACAAAGCCTATCAAAGTCAAAAAGAATTTACCGAGAATGCATCCCACGAACTGCAAACTCCGCTGGCCATTTGCCGATCCAAGCTGGAACTTCTGCTCCAAACAAAAGATCTCACACAGGAACAAGCCGAAATCATCAGCAGCCTGTATGCCGCCACCGACCGTATCAGCAGGTTAAATAAAAATCTGCTCTTGCTTTCTAAAATTGAAAACCGTCAGTTCCTCGACCAGGAAAGAATTGAATTGTATTCCGTGGTTCTCAAATGTATCGATACCTACAATCAGCAGGCGCAGAAAAAAAAAATCAATGTTGCTTGCGCGCTGAACTCCGAAGCTTCTGTTACCGCCAACCCCATTCTGATCGAAGTTCTGATCAATAATCTCGTTTCGAATGCCATTCGCCATACCCACGTGGCGGGCGAAGTAAAAATTGAAATCACCAGGAACAAATTACTCATCAGCAATACAGGTACACCATTCGACAATCCGGATAAAATATTCGAACGCTTCCATCGTGAATCGCGATCGCCACACGGGAGCGGTCTTGGTCTTGCCATCGTAAAAGAAATCAGCGAAGCACAGGGATTTACAGTACAGTATGCCTACGCTTCCGGCATGCACCATTTCTCCATTCAATTTCCTGACGCGAAGTAATTCAGAATTACTTCAGTATCATCTCAGAAAAACTTCAGAATCATTTTTTCTCTTTACATCAAATAATCACTCAACGATCATTCACTCCACTCATCGTTGAAATGAAATTATCAGAAACGAAACTCGGCAACGGGAGGGTTTCATTTCCGATTCATGATTAAAGGGTATGCGTAAAATAATTCTGATCATTATCATCCTTGTCTCCGCAGCCGTGGTTGTAGGGGTAACCCTCTACCACAAACCACATCGTTCTGTTGCACAGGAAGAGGCCATCGCTGTTACCGCAGCGCAACTCTTCCGTGAATTTGAAACCAACGAAGAAGCTTCCAATAAAAAATATCTTGATCAGGTTATTGAAGTCACGGGTACGGTTTCCGGGATCACCATCAATCAGGAAGGTTACCAGGTAATTCTGCTCCAAACCGACAACCCCTTGTTCGGAATTCAATGCACACTTCTGGATCAAACGGAGATTCGTAAAGATGAAACCGTAACGCTGAAAGGAATTTGTACCGGATACCTCTCAGATGTTGTGCTCACCTCGGCCATGCGCATTAAAAAGTAAACATCTGCCCCTATGAAAGCATACCATCACTCCCTCTGGAAACCAGTACTGATGACCGCACTCTTCGCTGCACTACTCTCGGTGGATGCCTGCGTTCATGAACCACTCATTGAGCCCGTGATTCCTGATGAAGGCGAAGGAGGCACTACCAATCCCCCCGACTGTCTGAGCGATGGTCAGGTTTGTTTTGAAAGCAGTGTGCTACCGATTTTCATTTCAAAATGCGCACGCTCGGGTTGCCACAACACTACGTCACACAAAGAAGGTTATGTGCTTGATAGTTATACCAACATCATGAAAAAAGGTATTTCACCGGGCAATGCCAGCGGAAGCAAACTCTATAAAGTTCTTTTTGAAAGTGGTGAAGATCGTATGCCGCCCGATGGCTCGCTCACACAAGCGCAAAAGGATTCCATCAAACTCTGGATTAACCAGGGGGCCAAAAACACCACGAACTGCAATTGCTTTTGCGATACAACACAGTTCTTATATGCTGCGGTGATCCAGCCCATCATGTCAAACAATTGCGTGGGATGTCATAAGGCCAGCTCACTCGGTGGAAACATTAACCTGTCAACCTATGCGTATGTAAAAGCGCAGGTCGATAACGGTAAACTATGGGGCAGCATCAGCCATGCTTCCGGTTACAAGGCGATGCCCCAGGGAGGAAAACTTCCTGCCTGCCAGATTACACAAATCGAAAAATGGATTGCAGACGGAGCACCCAACAACTAATGCTATGGGATCGAAATCCTTAAAAACTAATTCGTTTATACTGATCGCAGTGCTGCTGCTAACCAGTCGTTGCTACTACGACAACGAAGCCGTGCTCTACCCGGACTCTGTCAATTGTACGGATGTACCGAACCCGGCATTTTCAACCGATATACTTCCTATACTGAATGCACGCTGCAACAATTGCCATGGCGGCTCAAGCCCCTCGGCTGATATTAAACTCGACACGTATAATGATGTCATGAAATATGTGAACAATGGAAGCCTGATGGGAAGCATCAACCATTCTTCGGGTTACTCCGCCATGCCGAAGAACAGCAGTAAACTAAGTTCCTGCCAGATTACTAAAATACAGAACTGGATAACTTCGGGTGGTCTCAATAATTAAAACTTCAAATATATCCGTCATGAAACAATTGCTTGCTGTCTTCCTCTTTGTCTCGATTTGCTCGGTGAGTTCCGCGCAAACTATTTACATGACGCGCTACGGACAAATCTCGTTCTTCTCTAAAACGCCCATGGAAAATATTGAGGCCGTGAATAACGAAGTCACCAGCATGCTCAACTCGGGCACTGGTGAACTGGTATTCGCGGTACTCATCAAGAGCTTTCATTTTGATCGGGCCTTGATGGAAGAACACTTCAATGAGAATTACCTGGAGTCAACAAAATTTCCAAAGTCAACCTTCCAGGGAAAAATAACCAACCTTGGTGCTGTTGATTTCAAGAAAGACGGAACCTACACCGTAACCGTAACGGGCGATCTCATGATACACGGTGTGAAGCAAACCATTTCAGCACCCGGAACACTTACCCTTGCCGCAGGAAAAATCACCGCGAAATCGACCTTCAACATTACGCTGGCCGATTACAAAATTGAAGTACCATCGCTCGTGTCTGAGAAAATTGCCAAGAACATTGAGGTTAACGTGAAGTGTCTGTATGAACCAAAGCCGTAAATGAAATACCTCATCACATGCGCCATAGCACTCTCGCTTTTCACACCGGCACTGGCCCAGGATTTGATGAAAATGCTCGAAAGCGAAACCGAAAAAGATGCCAAGCCCGACTATGCCACGGCCACCTTCAAGACCACGCGCATCATCAATGGGCACTCGGTTGAAAATGTAGCAGCCGGTGTTTTGGATTTCAGAATATCACACCGCTTTGGCAACGTGAATGGTGGAGCGTACGAACTTTGGGGACTGGATGAAGCCTCCATGCGCCTCGGTCTCGACTACGGCTTAACCAAGCGTTGGATGATTGGCATTGGAAGAAGTACCTATCAAAAACAGTTTGACGGACTTACCAAATTCAAAGTACTCCGGCAATCCACCGGAACCAGGCGAATGCCTGTCACCCTGAGTGCTATGGGTTCCATCATGTATAAGTCCATCAAGTTTGAAGACCCAACCCGAGAAAACTACTACACCTCCAATTTCTACTACTGTGGCCAATTGTTGATTGGTCGAAAATTCAGTGAAGGTATATCCCTGCAGATATCACCCACCTACATTCATTACAATCTGGTGCAGGAACTCAATGATCCCAACGATCTATTTTCGATCGGCTTTGGCGGTCGTTTTAAAGTAAGCAAGCGCGTGAGCATCAATGGCGAGTACTACTATCAACTTCCCAACTACAAACTCACTGGCACACAAAACTCGCTGGCACTTGGCGTGGATATCGAAACCGGAGGGCACGTGTTTCAAATCAACGTAACCAACTCTACCGGTATGACCGAACGTTCCTTCATCACCGATACTACCGGTGATTTCTTTCATGGCGATATCCGCATTGGCTTTACAATCTCCCGTGTCTTCACCCTGGTGAAACCGAAAGAATCTAAAATCAACTAGCCCGCATTCTTAAATACCCTGACATTCATCAGGCATCATAAAGAAAGTTATCACCTCACTTCCCGGCTCCCTTCGATTTTTACCTTGCACAATTACAGTATCTTGTGGTAGTCAACAAGAAAATGGAGCACCAGTTCCCAACCGATGGATTGAGTCGTGAAGAAGTAGAACGCTCGCGACAGCAATTTGGCACCAATGCGATTGAGAAATCGCAAAGTACCTACTGGCCGGTGATCAAGGAAATTATTACCGAACCCATGTTCCTGTTGCTCGTAGCGACCTCCAGCATTTACTTTGTGCTGGGCGAAATCAACGAAGGTCTGTTTATGGTTGCCGCTATCCTGGTGGTATCGGCCATTTCCTTTTTTCAGGATACGCGCAGTCGCAAGGCGCTTATGAATCTCAAGACCTTCACGCAACCCAAAACGAAAGTACTGCGTGAGGGTGCCGTCATTGAAATTTCAACGGATGATGTCGTGATGAACGATTATGTGGTGGTGGAAGAAGGATCACTTGTTCCGGCTGATGGTCGCGTAATTCAATGCCACGATTTTACAGTGAATGAATCCATCCTTACCGGAGAATCCTTCACGGTTGGAAAAGATACAAGCGATCCGGACAATAACCAGGTGTACCAGGGTACTACCGTTTCTTCCGGACTGGCCCTGTTTAAGGTAACACAGATTGCCCATCAAACCCGTCTTGGAAAAATCGGAAAGTCGATGGAAGAAATTGAAGTAGTAAAAACTCCGCTTCAACTTCAGATCGAAACCTTTGTGAAAGGTATGGCCGTAGCCGGTGCGCTTGTCTTTCTGTTGGTGTGGGCCTTCAACTACTACCTCTCACACGATGTATTGAACAGTTTGCTAAAAGGTTTAACCCTGGCAATGTCCATTCTTCCGGAAGAAATTCCTGTAGCATTCACCACCTTCATGGCGCTGGGTGCATGGCGGCTGATGCAGCAGGGTATTATTGTAAAGCAAATCCGAACGGTAGAAACGCTTGGCTCTGCTACGGTAATTTGTACAGACAAAACCGGCACGATAACCGAGAACCGGATGGAACTGATTCAAGTATACGCTCACCGCGCAGGAAGAACGGCAACGGCTTCTGAATGGAATACGGAAGCCTTTAAAAAAGTAATTGAGGTGGCTATGTGGGCAAGCGAGCCCGTTGCATTTGATCCCATGGAGAAAGCACTGCATGCAGCCTACAGCAAGTATGCCACACACGACAAGCGCAGTGGTTCTGAGCTGATGCATGAATATCCTTTGTCAGGGAAACCTCCGATGATGACGCACATCTTTCAAATGGCAGCCGGAGAAAAAATTATTGCCTCGAAAGGTGCGCCTGAAAGTATCCTGAAGTACTCCCGACTTTCAGATGAAGAGCATACACAGATCACCACCGAGTGGAACAAACTTGCCAATCAGGGGTATCGTGTGCTGGCCGTGGCCGAGTCATCGTGGGAGAATAGTGACTACCCGGCCGAACAGCATCAGTTCTCTTTCGCCTTCCTCGGACTGGTTGCATTCTACGATCCGCCAAAGCACAACATCGAACAGGTGTTTCATGAATTCTACAAGGCCGGCATCCAGGTGAAAGTAATTACCGGTGACAATGCCGCTACAACGCGATCGCTTGCGCAACAAATCCATCTGGCCGGTGCTGATCAGTCAATCGATGGTGAAGCCCTCATGGCCCTGGGTGATGATCAACTGAAAGAGCATGTCAACCGTGTGACGGTTTTTACGCGCATGTTTCCGGATGCCAAGTTACGCATCGTGAATGCGTTGAAAGATACCTTTCATATTGTTGCCATGACGGGCGATGGTGTGAACGATGGGCCCGCTTTGAAAGCCGCACACATTGGTATTGCTATGGGGAAACGCGGTTCGGAAATTGCCAAGCAAGCTTCCGCCCTGGTACTGGTGGAAGATGACCTGAGCAAGATGATCGATGCCATTGCCATGGGCAGAAAAATTTACAGCAACCTGAAGAAGGCCATCCAGTACATTATCTCCATTCACATTCCCATCATACTTACTGTAGCCCTGCCGCTTTTTCTGGGATGGATTTATCCAAATATCTTTACACCCGTCCATGTGATTTTTCTGGAAGTGATCATGGGGCCAACGTGTTCAATCGCTTATGAAAATGAACCCCTTGAAAAAAACAGCATGCTTCAGCCACCGCGCAAGATGACGGTTAACTTTTTGAAGTGGCATGAACTGCGCATCAGCATTCTGCAAGGATTGATCATTACTGCGGGAACACTCTTCAGCTATCAGTATGCTGTGCGTGATGGAATGTCGGAAGATCACACACGGTCGATGGTATTTGTTACCTTGATTGTGGCAAATATTTTTCTGACACTGACAAACCGTTCGTTTTACTATTCCATGCTTACCTCCATTCGGTATAAAAACCGGTTGCTCCGTTATATCATCATCATCACACTGGTGGTCATGATCGCCATTGTTTACGTGCCCCTGCTCAATACCTTCTTCCAGCTCGAACCACTAACGCTTGTAGAAGCAGGAATCTGCGGTGCGGCTGGATTTCTATCGGTGATTTGGTTTGAAGGATATAAAGCGTGGTTGCGATATCGGAAAGGCTGATTTGCGATTAGTGAATAATGATTTTAGATTTTAGACTTGAGATTTGAGATTTGAGATTTGAGATTAAAATCAAAAATCACCAATCAAAAATCACCAATCGCAAATCCAGTCAATTTCTGGGTACTTCGAAATGATAACTTCCTGATCCGACTTTCACTACGACCCGATCGCCTTCCGCCCCGATCTGTTGAATTTCTTTTACGGATGAAAGCCCTTTACCACTTTCCGTAACCGTATTGGCTGAAGTCGCTGGAATAAATACCTGTGCCGTAGTATTGGCAGGTATTACCACATCCAGCAAAAGTTTTTCACCAACAATTTTCCATTGGGAGGATGCTGTGCCATAATTTGTTTGAAGAATGGCAGAAGCGTGTGTAAGTCCGCCACCCACGTTTGGTTTAATGGTGATCTGCTTGTATCCGGGCCCCTTGATATCGGTATCCAGTCCGGCCACTACGCGATACATCCAATCACCAATGGCGCCATACGCATAGTGATTAAATGAATTCATGCCTGGCGTTTGAAAAGTACTATCCGGCTTAAGGCCATCCCACCGTTCCCAAATGGTAGTGGCGCCCATCTTCACCGGATACAACCACGAGGGATAGCTCTCCTGCATCAACAGTTTAAAAGCAACATCCATGTAACCATACCGACCCAACACGTGACATAAATAAGGAGTACCTAAAAATCCGGTCGTCAGGTGAAAGTTATAGTCTTTCACATTGTTGGCCAGTCGTTCTGCCGCTTGTGCACGAAGTGATTCCGGCAGCATGTCAAAATTCAATGCGAGCACGTAAGCCGTCTGTGTACTCGAAACCAACCGGCCACTGGGTGTTACGTATTCTTTTACAAATGCATCTTTAATTTTTTGAAGAAGAATGGTATACAATCGTACATCCTCCGTTTTTCCAAGCACGGTTGCTGCGTTGATAACGAGTTGTGCTGAATGCGCATAAAAACATTGTGCAATCAGATACTTGTCGGTAACAGCAGCGCGACCATCATTATCATCGTTCGGGCGATAGAACAGCCAGTCGCCAAAATGAAAGCCCTTGTTCCAAAGATCATTGGTGCTGTTCGATTTCATAAAGCCCACCCATGCTTTCATACTTTCATATTGCTGATTCAGAATCTGCTTATCACCGTAGGCTAGGTACATATTCCAGGGAATAATAGTAGCCGCATCAGCCCAACCGGCTGAACCTCCCGCCATCTGATTGCCCCAACCTCCAATCACATTGGGAACGACAAAAGGCACATTACCCTCCACTTGCTCGGATTGCAAATCCTTCATCCACTTCGAGAAGAAATTATTGACACCAAAATTAAAGGCCGCTGTTCGCGAGAAGGCTTGAGCATCGCCAGTCCAACCGAGGCGTTCATCGCGTTGCGGGCAATCCGTGGGTACATCTAAAAAATTTCCGCGTTGCCCCCATTCAATATTGTGTTGAAGTTGGTTGATCAGTCCATTCGAAGAAGTGAATGATCCGGTCTTTTCCATGGCAGAATACAACGCCACAGCAGTAAAATTATCCAACGTCAATTCACCCGAATAGCCTTCTACTTGGATGAATTGAAATCCATGGAAAGTAAAATGCGGCTCGAGTGTCTCCTCTCCACCTTTTAAAATGTATACATCCTGTGCTTTAGCTTCCCGAAGATTTTCTACATACACATTTCCTTCTTTGTCCAGCACTTCAACGTGCGAGATCACAATTTTATCTCCGGCTTTTCCATTCACCTTCATTACCACCCATCCCACCAGGTTCTGACCGAAATCAATAACCTTCTCTCCTTTCGGAGTGGTGAAGATTCTTTTTGGCTTGAACGTTTCGTGTTTCTTAACCGGTTCGTTATAGGTGGCGATCAAATAGTCAAAAGTATAGGTTTCGATCTTCACACCACTCCACGCGCTGTCATTGTATCCCGACAACATCCATCCTGTTTTCTCGGCTCGTGAATCAATGATTTCTCCATCGTAGATCTCTGAACTCTGAATGCTTCCGGTAGAGGATTTCCAAGAGCCATCGGAGACAATACTCGCTGAAGTTCCATCGGCATACGTAATATCCAATTGGAGCAACACTGAAATATCTTTTCCATAAAAGTTATTCTGGCCGGAGAAACCAATGTATCCGCGATACCAACCATTGCCCAGGGTAACACCGATAGCGTTTGCTCCCGATTTTATTAACGAAGTAACATCATAGGTCTGGTATTGCAGACGTGTTTTGTAGTCTGTCCAGCCGGGAGTGAGATAGGCATCGCCAACACGTTTCCCATTAATGTGCGCTTCGTACATGCCGTGCGCGGTGATGTAGGCGACAGCAGATTGAATTTGTTTTGTTGTCGAAAATTCCTTCCGCATCAACGGGCTGGGCCTACTAACACTTTCTTCATAACCGGGTTGAATCCATTTAGCTTTCCAATCGGATTTGTTCAGCAACGCCATTTGAAAGAACGCTGGTGTACTCCATGCAGAAGCTTTACCAGTATTATCCCAAACTCTTACCTGCCAGTAGTAACGCTTACCCGACTGAAGCTCCTTTCCTGCGTATGGCACAATCACAGACTGATCGGAAACAACTTTTCCGGAACTCCACTGGTCGCTTCCTCCCGAGCGGGTTGAAACTTTTACTTCATAAGCTGTCTGCATTACATTTCGCTTTTCAGATGCTAGTTGCCAGCTAAACCGTGGCGTCATCACATCAAGCCCGATGGGATTAAGAAGATTCTCTGTTCGGAGATTCTGCAATTTTACCTGGGCATTGAGTATCATGCTAAGGAGCAATAGCGCGAACGTGATGCTGGTGAGCTTCTTCATACTTTATGTTTTGAAATTAAATACTGGATTTTTTTTTCACAGCCCGCGATTGAAACCGTGGGCTACTCTGCTAAATTATTGCGACTAAAAATCGAAACTATTTTTACCACCTTTCAGTGGATATGATTCTCCTTTCCAAACAAAACTACCTGATACCGCCTGCGGCAGTTCCACTTCGATCTTCCACTTCGATTTTATCTGCGCATACATTACGGCTACGGTTCCTTCGGGGTGCGGAATACTTCCACTGACTTTTTTTAACGATCCCAAATGAGGTTCAATTTTCACCTTTCGAAATCCGGGAGCATCGCTATCAATACCCAACACGGTTCGGAAGAATTCAATGTTCGGGCTGGAACCCCACGCGTGACAATCCGATCGCGACTTACTTACATCCGACATTTCGGCCCAGGTAGTGAGGCCCATGTCGATGTTCTCATTCCACTTACTCAACCAGTCTAGGTACTGATCGCCCAGTCCGGCTTGTATGAGTGCCTGGTGCAGGTAGTACTTATAATAGATAGATGCCGGGGCCAGTGACTCATCGTTCAGTAATTTACCAGTGACAGCAGCGGCTTCTTCACCGTTAATCATCCGGGTTAGTATGGCCAGCGCATTAGCATGTTGCGAAAAGAAATTCTTTTGAGGTGTATCGGCATACAGTCCGCGCGAGGCATCCCAGTATTTGGATTGAATGGTGTTTTTTAATTGCGTGACCCGATGCTCATAATCCGCAGCAAGCTCTTTTAGTCCAAGATGATTTTCCAGTTCAGCCGCGAGTTGATAGGTCCAGAGCAAATGCAAATCAAGAATGGAAGACTCACCCTCAGCACTACGTGGCGCTATTCCATCCTTCCATCCGTTACTGCTAACCCAATCGGTAAAAATCCAATACGGAACATTTTTTAACGAGCCATCCGGCTGTTGATATTGATGAAAGAATGAAAGTACCTCGCGCGTTCCGCCCAGTCTTTCCTTTACATATACTTCGTCTGGTTGGTAGCGCCAGAAATCGTGAACCATACCAATCCACCACAATGAGAACCCCGGAATAATCTGGGTGCTTGCTGTTGGATAACGGCTCATTGTAATTCCCTCCGCCAATCGTGAATGGTCTGAAAGGGTAATAGCGTTTTTCACCATTCGGTTATCACCACTATTAAATAGTGTTACTAATGCCTGGATGCGCGTATCTCCAATGTACTGCAACTGTTCGTAGTACGGACAATCCATATACGTTTCGAACGCGCACAGTCGTGCTGTGCGCCAGCCAATTTCAAGATTTCTGGAAAGGCGATTATCCTCTGCATCAAACGTTGCCTTTAACCCGAATGGATAGCCGGTAAAGGTTCCGTAAAGGTCATCAATAACAAGGGCTTCATCTTTTGTTTGAACCGTGAGCAACACATACCGGTACGTTCGCCACCACAGCGGAGTGAAGGCTTGTTGCAGCGTGCCATCGGAAAGCACACTATCCATCTTGCCGATAAAAACCTTTCCTTCTACTTCGTTTCGATTTCCTTTTGGCATAGTAGGAATCCAGGAGCCGCTGATGTTTTCATCTTTATGAACGTACAAGGCTTCAGCATAACGCAACGACAACGAAGCACGATTTCCCTTACTGAAAATTAAGGTAGGATACGCATTGGTAAGAAATTCCTGGTCGATCAGCACTGATGCCCGCGTATTGGCCGGTATGGTAATTGTAGTTTTTGTTTTTGGAAATGACGCAGGCACAGAAATTCCTGAAGCCTTTCGCACAGACCGCATTCGCTGTGGCACCATTTCCATGAGTGGCAGTGGTGAGGGTACCAGCATCCATGCAGTAGGTGCAAAAGTAAATACCCCTTTGGGGATACCTTGTAAAAGCTGTCGTGCATTTTTCCAGGCTTCGTCATCAAAATCGTTTCGCTCCCACCCTTTCACATGCCTGGACATGGTGATGAGTTCTCCAGGTCCCGCTACATAGTAGCCTGTTACCCGTACGGCAAGTGGCTGATAACTTTCATCGCGAATACTTTTCCAGGTGGTGTTGGTGTTTGCAATTTCTTCATGCGAAGAATTTCCCTGCACAATAAAAGCGGTTGCATGCGAAACTTGTGCTTCGGGTTTTGCTTTGCCATCATTCCACACTACCGCGGCCAATACATTAGTGCCTGCTTGCAAATATGGTGCAATGTCTATTGTTTCAAAATTCCAGTGAAACAAATCTCCGCGTGCTGGACCGAGCGCCACCAACTGCTCGTTAACAAAGAACTTATACCGGTTATCGCCCGAAACATGAATGATAAAAGACGCTGGCTTGGTGCCTAATGCAAAACGCTTTCTGAATTTATAGACACGATAATCGCGAAGTTCATCGGGCACCGCTCCTGACCACATGTTGAGTGGCTCACCAGGACCGGTAATCCATTGCGCTGCCCAGGGCTTACGAAGTAAATCCGTTGATTGACTGTGCAGCACACCTGATGCACACCATAAAAACAAGACAAAGATGACAGGTTTCATGCAAGGTACTTTCCTAAAGATAAGGAAAGGTTTAATTGTGTTGATCTCACACAATCAGAAATATGGTAGTGGCTCTCCTTAGACTAAATCTCACTCCTTCAACTCAGCAAGGTATGCCTTCAGACCGATTTCCAACTCATCCAGGGTAAGAACTGTTTTCCTATTCAATTTTAAAACCTCTTTTTCCATCAACATAAGCTGGGTTACAAAATTTCCATACACCGGTTGCTGAATCTCCCGGGCAAATAGTTTTGCATCAAGTTGAAGGGTATCGCTGGCTGTATACAAATAAACACTGGAAGGCACCATAATCGTGTGCGAAAAGTAAGTGAGATTCTTTTCCTGCTCATCGTACAACAGTTCAAAAAATGGCAACTCAACCCTGTACAAATTATATAATTGATTCCGGATGCCTTCAGGTAACTCGTGGAGTAAGCCACCACTGGCCGCTGCTGAATACGTGGGCGAATAGGGATCGAATAGAAAATAAATCTGCCCCGTGATAAGCGAATGCAGCCATGTGAGTTGACTTTCCGGAATATCATTTGACATTCGATGTAACCGGATTGAATCCAAATTACGAATCCAGGATACTGAACCGCTGGCATCATCGGCCAGCTTTTTACGCAGGGCATCCATATCCGAAAGAATAGATTCCGATAACTCAATCAGGTTCTCTTTCTTACGTTGCTCTTCACGCCATTGTTCAAAGAGAAAGGAGATTGTTATCCCTAAAAAGATAATAATAACTTCCGCTGCATACCGTAGCAACAACTTGAAAAATCGGGTAGGTTTGATTCGGTTGAAAAGCATAGTAATCCATAAAAAAGTAGAATCAAATATAGAACAGCGTCACAATTCTGCAAGTAGATTCCATCCTCTAACCGACCGATTTCGAACGAAATCGTTTTATTTTTGAACGCACTTTTACACCAGGTATTGGTTTAGGCTGCAAAATCAACCAACCATCGTTGGCATGAAAATTAGATTGTACCCATCACTTACTTTCAGCCTATGATTCAAAACTACTTCAAGATAGCCCTCCGGTCGTTGCTTAGAAACAAAGCTTTTACTACCATCAATGTACTTGGCCTTGTTCTTGGCATCTCGTTCAGCACTATGCTATACATTTATGTTGAACACGAACTTTCATACGATGCCTATCACCCGAAAGCTGACCGAACGTATCGCATCCTGACCAAAGACAAAACCGATCCGGAAAACATTCGTACGTATGGCATCACTGTTCCGCCTGTTGGTACGGAGCTTGTTCATCAATTTCCTGAAGTTACCGAGATGGTTCGCCTCCACCGTTTTTCCGGCCAGGTAATTACAGTTGTGGATGGCGAGAAGTTTAATGAACGGAATTTCTTCATTACCACCGACACCAATTTCTTTGATGTTTTCTATTTTGATTTTATAGCCGGTGACAAATCAACAGCACTCAGTCAACCGATGTCGGTGGTCCTTACCGCTTCAACCGCTAAACGATACTTTGGTGATGAAGACCCCATCAATAAAGTAATTGAGTTGACGAATGTTGGCGCAATCAAGGTAACAGCCGTTATTCAGGATCCCCCCACCAACTCACACCTCCATTTCGATCTTTTGCTCTCCGGCATTCGTAGTCCCCAAGATTGGGAACGATACCTCAACAACTGGGGACGATACACAGCCTACACCTATGTAGTACTTCAGGAAGGCAAACCTATTGCCGATGTTGAACATAAATTGCCTGCCTTTGTTAAGACGCACTTTGGTGATGATGCCAGTTTGATTGATCTTTCGTTTCAGCCGATCAAATCAATTTACCTTTATTCAGAAGGTATTGAAGGTGGGACCGAATCACAACATGGCGAACTCAGTTACATTTACATTTTTGCCAGTATGGCAATCTTCCTGCTGATCGTTGCCGCCATCAACTACATAAACCTTACTACATCCAAGGCGTCAACAAGAGCTAAAGAAATTGGCATTCGTAAAGTATCGGGTGCGTACAAAAGTCAGTTGATTTTTCAGTTTCTCACGGAAGCGATCATCATCACCTTGATCTCGATGGTACTGGCACTGGCGGTGATGGATTTTGTACTACCCTTTTTCAATTCCATAACCGGAAAGAATTTTGATCTGAACGTTACTACGTTGAAAGATTTCGCACCATCCTTACTCCTGATCACACTGATCATTGGTGTAATCGCAGGAAGTTATCCCGCGTTTTATCTGGCACGCCTAAAGCCTGCTACTATTATAAAAGGTCAGTCGGTATTCAGTACCAACAAATTCAATCTTCGTACGGCACTTGTGGTGTGCCAGTTCACCATCACCATCGTATTGATCATTGCTACCCTTGTAATCGGAAACCAGATTGATTTTATCCAGGCAAAAGATATCGGATTCAACAAAGAGCAATTGATGATTATCGACATCAACAGTGGCGATGTGCGCCAGCAATTTCAGGCTGTTAAAAGCGAATACAGTAAACTAGCAGGTGTTGAGCAGGTAGCGGTTTCATCGCGCGTGCCGGGTGAATGGAAAGACATTCCCGAAACGTATGTACGAAATGCAACCGGTATTGATTCCATCAGCACCTACTTCATGGGGTTTGACGAAGACATGCACGATACGTATCAACTCCGACTATCGTCCGGAAAGTATTTTAGCGGAGATGCCGCAGACTCCATGCACATTCTGGTTAACGCGGCAGCCGTTGCCGCTTTAGGTCTTGAGAATCCGGTGGGCAGCACATTGCAGGTAGGTACAGGTGCTGATCGATGGAACGTACAAATAATAGGCGTGCTGGAAGATTTCAACTTTCAGTCGCTGCACCAAAAAGTGGCGCCTATCATCATCGGCTTTCGGAATAACCCGATCCAATCCATTGACTACTTTACCTTGAAAGTATCGGGAGACACGCGCGAAGTGATTGCCGCAGCCACAAAAGTTCACGAGAAATTTGATACCCGAACACCGATTGAATATCATTTCCTTTCGCAGCAATTGAATTCATTCTATCAAGACGAAGAAAAAGCAGGTAAAATTTTTCGATTGGGCGGTTTACTCAGTGTGCTTGTTGCGTGCCTTGGCTTACTCGGACTTGCCAATTACCATGTTGAACGGAGGACAAAAGAACTGAGCATTCGCAAAATACTTGGAGCGGATTCGTTCAATTTGTTTTTCATGGTATCGCTTACGTTTGCCAAACAGGTACTGGTTGCCTTTGTACTGGCCTGCCCGATAGCGTGGTTAATGATGCACCAGTGGCTTCAGAATTTTGAGTATAGAACCCTGTTACGTCCGGATGTTTTTGTTATCACAGGATTAGCCGTGTTGTTGTTAGCCCTGGCCACCGTAAGCTATCAATCGCTGCGCGCTGCCCGGTTCAACCCGGTTGATGCGTTGAAGAACGAATGAGTTGCAAATTCATAACGACTAACCAAAGCCAACAAGGTAATTCCACGATCATTTATGCTCACTCAACCCTTTCTGTTTTATTCCGTTAACTACCGCAGCATACTGCTTAACTATGAAGAAAATTGACATCCTTAATTTTTTGACTGATTTCAGAAAGTCACCTAACAGTATCAAAACACACCGGGAAATTCTCAATCACCTGGGGCCTGTACATGAGGCAGCCATCAACGCCATGTTGAGCGAGCTACAACAAACCCGAGTAATTAAGGAAACCGATGTAAATGGCGATAAAGCCTACCAGGTTATTTCCCGGTAAATGTTTCATCCACTCAGGTATGTGGACCTCCTCCTTTTATTCTGGTCCTGACCGCCAATAATTTTTCCTCCGTGGATGTCACGGTATAATGACTAATTACGCTTGACTGCGTGTATCGGCTGCCGGGCAGGTTTCTTCATTCCTTCACCCAGGTAGTAACTCACATGTGGCGGTTGATTGTAAGCCACATTTTGCCATGCGATGCCCAATCGATAAACAGGATCATGCATCAGTGTTGGAAAACGGTGCCGTGTTGGAATGGTGGTTGTGTAAATATGCAAAGCTTTGTTATCCACGGTTCGCCAGATCACTTCCTCGCGCCAATCGCCAAACAGATCGGCACTCAGTACAGGCGTTGCTTTGGTGCCATTGTTAGAGATGCATTCTTCTGCCGTAAACATTGGCTTGAGTGTGCTTGTTGTCCAATCCCATTTAGAAATACTATTCTTATCCAGAATTTCACGAAGCAAGTCGCCATCCCACCACACGGCAAAATTACAAGAAGCCGGTTCTTTCTCCGCAATCAACGTTCCGTTCACGGAATACAATCCACCAATGTTTGCACCTTTCACCCAACTCTCATGGCCTTTATAACGCGGATCAATATCAAACGAATTGGCACGACCGGGTCCTTCACCATCATCACCTGCTTTCACCGAAGGTTTCTTCCAGATAATCTCACCCGTTCTGGCATCGCGAAAGTGCGCACCGGCATCATCAAATCGCTCCTGGATATCAAAAATTTCAAGGCCCGGCCGATCGGGATCCAGGTCAGAAAAATGCAACGCATCTCCATGGCCAAGGCCTGTAGATTGAAGGCCCGTTCCGTTGTCGTCAATAACACAGGCACCATAAATAATTTCATCCTTGCCATCGGCATCAACATCGCCCACACTTAGGTTGTGGTTTCCCTGACCACGAAAAAGTCTGTTCACATCGGAGGCATCACTATCGAACGTCCATACTTCGGTGAGTTTACCTTCGCGCCAGTTCCATGCCGACAACACGGTACGCGTGTAGTATCCACGTGCCATTACCAAACTTGGACGAACGCCATCGAGATAGGCCACACAAGCAAGGAAGCGATCGATACGGTTTCCATAGCCAT
>Ga0315910_10000071_pt1 | contig 145681 bp, 111 predicted proteins | sample EdamamesoilMG_FD_204470 | JGI IMG/M metagenome (GOLD analysis project Ga0315910, IMG submission 204470) | Garden soil microbial communities collected in Santa Monica, California, United States - Edamame soil | ecosystem: Environmental > Terrestrial > Soil > Garden | place: USA: California...
GAGGCCGAAGCAGTGTCGGGCACACTGCGAGCGCCGAGCGACACAGCCGTGGGCGGTCCCAGGCGTGCATCAGCGCGTGGAATCAAACTGGTCGGCGCTCTAGGCCTCGCGCGCTAGGGTTCGCGGCGCGCGAGGGCCTTTCGGACGATCTCGAGCGCCGCGGGGACGCGCTTGGCGGGGATGTTCACGCGCGTCGGCATGCCGCCGCCGAGCTCGAGCAGCGCGACGAAATCGATGCCGCTCTCGAATGGGGCGGCGAACGTCGCGTTCCCAGCTTCGAGGACCACGGAGACCTGCGCTTTTTGCTGCCCGAGCAAGAGGAGCTCCGTCTTGTCGAAGCCGGGCGCGCCATCGGGCACCTCGATGTACGCGATCCCTCGATCGACCTGGAACTGCGCGGCCAGGCGCTCGGCCGTCTCCGCGCGGCGGCGAAAGTCGAGCGCCGCCGCGTCGATCGCCTCGGCCTCGATCCCAGGGCGTTGCCCGTGGACGAGGTAGTTGACGATGCGCTGCTTGAGCGTCTCGTCGAGCCAATGGGCACGCAAGGCTTGGTCGATCCGATCGGCCAGCGGCGAGGCGACCCCGATCCGCGTATCGATCACGCGGGCATCGTCATCCGCCCCGGGGTACGGCTCCCGCCCGCCCAGGATCCACTTGGCCGCCGCGTAGAGCCCATCGAGGTCGAAATGCGCGACGATCGTGTCGATGGGTCCGGTGTCCGCCACGAGCTCGGGGGTGATCATCTCCGGACAGGCCCCATGCTCGGCCTTGGTGCAGAGCACGAAGCGCTCGTCCGCCGCGAACTGGGCGTGCAACGGGTGGTCGTGGTGGTCCACCCATCGCGCGAGCCGAGGCCCGAGCTGCTCGATGAACTTGCCCGTCGTCTTCTCGAAGCCTTGACCGATGCCGGTCGAGGCGAACGCGATGTCCAGCACGACCACGCGCCCCTGCAGTTGTTTGGCGCGAGGCAGCTTGCGGGGGCTCGCGAACGTCAGCTGGGGCAGCGTGGTCACGGCTCCCCGAGCGCCGCTGCGGCATCGAGGAGCTCACCCTCCGCATGGCGATCTCCGGCGTTGCGCGCCGCGGTCACGCCTTTCTCGAACACCGCGCGCGCACGGTCACGCTCTTGGCGATCGCGGAGGAACTGCCCGAACATGAGGTACGACGGAACGTACGCCGGGAAGCGGGCGACCAGGTCCTCGAACGCACGTTCCGCAGCCTCGAGCTGGCCGAGCCGGCGGTACTCCATGGCCAAGCCGTAGTGCGCGAACGCGTCGTCCGGCCGCGTCTGCACCATTCGCTCGAGCATCGCCAGGCGGTCCATATGGAGCCTTAGGCCGCGCCTTCGTGGGCCAGCGTGTGCGCCTGGACGTAGGCGTTTGCCTCCGAAGCGTCGAGGCCGAGCGCCTCGAGCACGGCGGGCGTCTGATCGAACACGTGGGACTCTTGCAGATGCCCGACCAGCAACATGTAGACGCCGACCTCGTGGGGCGGGTACTTGGCGAGCAACGCAGCGATACCGGCCCGCAGCTCCTCGGGGGTCTTGGTCTTGCAGAAGTCCTCGTCGGTCTCGCCCTGCTTGTGCGGCACCTCGAGGAAATCGAGGTAGTCCACCAGCATGGTCCGGCGATGCCGCATCAACCACTCGACGAGGAACGCCAACGCGAGTTGCTCGTTGCCGCGCTCGAACTCGGTGTCGAAGCGCTTGCGCCACGACTTGAGCCGCTGGACGCGAGTGAACGCCGTCGCGGGCACCGACGCACCGGTGCCACCCGCCTTGAGGACGGCGCGCACTTCCTTGCCCGAAAGTTCCTGATAGAAGGCATCGACGTGCGCGTGCCCAAGGTGACGACAAATCTCGATCGGCTTCACGTGTTCCCCGTTTTTGGAGGACGCCGACAGTAACGGCGCGGGTGCTGCCGTGCAAGCCCCCGCTCGCGCACTAGTGCGCGGCGGCGAGCGCTGCGAGGTAGTCGTCGTACCGCGCACGGAGAGCCCGTGTCACGGGCCCCACGACCCCCTCCCCGACGGGCGCATCCCCGAGCCGAGTCACGGGCATGATGCCGCGCACGGAGCTCGTCAAGAACACCTCGTCGGCCGCCCGCAGCTCCTCGGGGCGAATCGGGCCGTCCTCGAACGTGAAGCCTGCCGCTTTCACGAGCTCCACGACGACCTGGCGCGTGATGCCTGCGAGCAACCCGGCGCCCAGGTGGGGCGTCCGCACGCGCGTGCCCGATACCATGAAGACGTTGCTCGTCGCCGCCTCCGAGATTTCTCCACGGCGGTTGCAGAGGATCGCATCCTCGGCGCCCGCAGCGATAGCGGTGCGCAGCGCCAAGATATTGCTGAGGTAGTTGCCGCTCTTGATCCCCGGGTCCAAACCCGCGCCCGCTTTGTCCACGGCTACGACGAGCGCCACGATGCCGCGCGCGTAGACCTCTTTGGCCGGCAGCTGCAACGGCTGCACGATCACCACGAGCGTCGGGGATTCCGAGAGCCGGGTATCGAGCGCAATGGGGCCTGCACCGCGGGTCACGACGAGGCGCACGTAGCTCTCTTCGTTGCCCGCTTCTCCGTGGGTCCTCGCGATCGCCGAGCGGATCTCGTCCTCGGAGAACGGGATCTGCAAGCCGATGCCCTCCGCGCTGTGGTGCAGGCGCGCGAGGTGGCGTTCGAGCTCCACCGCCCGCCCGCCGACCGTCCGCATGGTCTCGTAGACGCTATCGCCATAGAGGAACCCGCGATCGAACACGCTGATCTTCGCGTCGGCGGGATCGACGGGGCGCCCAAGGGTCGATAGGTACACCTTCGTGGCCGGCATGCGACGATCTCCGCAGGGCTCATCTCACAGATCACCGTGGCGGCCAAGGCAGGCCGCGCAGGCGCCACACGACGGTCGCACCCTCCCACGCGATGTTGAGCGACATCTTCGAGACGCCTCGGATCCGGTCCGGGAACACGATCGGCACCTCTCGCACGCAGAACCCGAGCTGCAGGGCCCGGTACGTGACCTCGATCTGGAAGCCGTAGCCGACCGTCAGGATCTCGTCCAACGGAAGAGCCTCCAAGACGCGACGACGGAAACACTTGAATCCCCCCGTCAGGTCGCGGACATCCACGCCCAAGACCGTCTTGGCGTACAGGCTCCCCCCCACGCTCAGCACGCGACGATGCGGACCCCACCCCTCGATCCCGCCGCCGCGGACGTACCGCGAACCGAGCGCCAAATCCGCGCCATCGCGACAAGCCTGGAGGAGATCCCCGAGATATCGGGGGTCATGACTGAGGTCGGCGTCCATCTCGAAGACGTGGGTGAAGTCTTGCGGGTGGGCGAGCGCCCAGCGGAATCCTGCGATGTACGCGCGGCCCAACCCCTCCTTGCCGGCGCGGCGCAGCACGTGGATGCGCGAGTCTTGCTGGGCGAACTCCTGCGCAAGATCGGCGGTGCCATCGGGCGAGTTGTCATCGACGACACACACCTCGAAGGCCGGTTGTGCCGCGGTGATCGCGGCAATCACATGCGGCAGATTTTCCACCTCGTTGTAGGTTGGAAGCAGAATGACGGGGCGTTCGCCGGGTTTCACGCAGACCTCTTCGGACGATTCGCGTCGACGATCTTGTGGGCGGACCTTTGGGGACAACGTGGTACATTCCACCACTGACTAGAGCGGAGCCGTAGCCGACCTTGCGAAAAATACGCTGCCACTACCCGTCTTCCGAAGCGTTCGGCGAGGCTCTGCGAGCAACAGGAGAACCCAACGCGCTCGCGGTCTTTACCACCGATGCGTTCGAGCCCGGCGAAGAGGTCCTGCTCGAGGTCTACTTTCCTGGCCTTCCCGGCAAAATGATCGTGCGCGCGATCGGACAGGAGTGGCACGCGGCACGTCCCCGCTTGCGCGTGCGGGCAGGCGGCGTGCTCCGCTGCAACCCCACGGAGTGGCGCAAGCTCGAGTTCCTTACCGAGGTCGGGAACGGCTCGGTCGCGCTCACGGCCCGGCGCCGCCACGTTCGGCTGCCCGTGATGGTGGAAGTCCGCTGGCGCCGGCACAACAGCACGGATTTCATGATCGCGGCGCTCTCCGAGATCTCCGAGGGCGGCGCACTGCTCCTGACCCGCCACCCCCCGGTTCAAGACGAGGAAGTCATCGTCGAGATCATGCCCCCAGGCAGTGAGCGCCCGTTGGAGGTGCTCGGTATCGTCCGTAACACCGACAATCCGGACGGGGTTGGCCTCGAGTTCCTGGCGCGCGACATGGGCGGAGTGCACCGATTGCGCGAGGTCATTCGCCGCCTGGTGGAACAGTAGCGTCGCACTCCGCGCGGTCTCGCTCGAGTGCACCGTCGGGCGCCAGGTGCACGGTCGTGGTCGAGCCCGGCGACACCGGAACCCTTCGGCGCACCACCATGGTCCCCACGCGGGCCACCACGCGAAGCCGCCCTTTCGCGTCCTCCGCGGCCACCGCACATTCGCCAGGGACGAGGATCGCATCCCCGACCTCGAGTTCTGCGGGTCGGTCGGGTGTTGCGGTGAAACAAACACGGGCGGGCGCGTCGGGGGTACACACGAGCTCACGGCGCTCCCAGCCATGCACTGACGCACAACCGGCGGACGCGAACGTGAGGGCAGCGAGGCCAAGCAGCCATTCACGGCAGCCGAGGCGCTCGCCCAGCCTATGGCACACTCTTCGTTGGTGCCGCGCAAGATCAATCATGGAACCCTCGCCGCGATCGGACCTCGCGTGGTCGAGGCCATGGCGCGCATCGTGCCGCCGGATCGTCTCCGCGTCACGCGGATCCAGATGGCTTGGCCGGAAATCGCTCCGCCGACGATCGTGCAGTCGTGCTGGCCCGCTTCGGTGCTCCGCGACATCTTGACCCTCGTCGTGCGCGACAACCAGTGGCTGCACGAGCTCGTATATCTCCAGAGCGATCTCCTGCGGCGGATCCGAGGCTCCCTGCCCCACCTCGGGATCGCGCACTTGAGGATGCGCGTCGGGACGATTCCCGCGCGTCCACCCTTGGAGCCCGTGCCACGCGATGGACCGACGTGGTCGCTCCCCGATGAACCCGGCGAGCCCACGCGCGCGGCCTTGCTCGAGGTCTCGGATCCGCACTTGCGTCAGCTCGCGGCCAACGCCCGCCTGGCCATGACGGCCCGCGTCCGTCGGCGCGGTCGCTGACCCCCCTCTTCGGATGACACCACGCGGGGCCTGCGATAAAGAGCGTCGATGCTCCACGCCCACCACGCGCAACCTTGCCGTGTGACGCCGCGCAGGTCCTCGATCCATCGCAGCTTCCCACGAACGCTGCTGGCCCTCGCGTGTGTGCTTGGAGCGTGTACGGACTCGGGCGCGGAAGAAGGCGACGCCGAAGGCACGACAGAGCAACTCGAGGAGAGCGCCTCGAGCTCGGACGCGTCGACCGACGCCGTGCCCATGGAGCGTCCCCCCGTGGAGTGCGGTGCCCAAGGCACGGGACCCACGGGAACACCGGTGGTGGGCGATCCCCATTGGGTAGGGACGTGGGGCACGAGCCCGCAGCTCACCGAGCCCGACAACGAGCCCCCCGTCCCGCTCGCCGAAAGCACGCTGCGTCAGTTTGCATACGTCTCCATTGGCGGCGGCGAGCTGCGCGTGCAGATCTCGAACGAGTTCGGAGATGCCCCGGTCACCGTGAACGGGGTGCACTTCGCCATCGCCGCGGAGCCCCCCGCGATCGATCTTGCGACCGACGTCGCGCTCCAGTTTGCGGGCGCCCCCTCGGTCACGATTCCCGCCGGCGAGGCCGTCTACTCGGATCCGTTCGTGTTCGATCTGTCCGAGCAGACGATCGTCGCCGTCACCACGCAGTTCGGCGCGGTGCCGGTCGAGATCACGGGCCATCCCGGTTCGCGAACCACCTCGTACATCGCGGCGGGAGACGCCCTCGCCTCCGAGGCGTTCGAGGGCGCCACGACGACCGACCACTGGTACTACCTCACGCGGATCGAGGTCGTCGCGCCTCCCGAGGCCGGCGCGGTCGTGGTGTTCGGGGACTCGATCACCGACGGTCGCGGTTCCACCACCAACGGCAACGACCGTTGGCCGGATGCCCTCTCCCGGCGCTTCCGGGCCGATCCCACGCTGGCTCAGACCGCTGTCATCAACGCAGGCATCGGCGGCAATTCCCTCGTCACGAGCGGGCTTGGGCCCAAGGGACCGGATCGTTTCCCGCGCGACGTGCTCGGCCAATCGGGGGTCCGGTGGGTCGTCATCCTCCATGGGATCAACGACATCGGGTCGGCCAACAACATCTCGGTCGATGGCGCGGTCATGCGCTCGAAAGCGGTCATCGAAGTCTACGAAGAGCTCATCGACGCAGCGCATGCCCAGGGCTTGCCGGTCTACGGCGTGCCCCTCCTCCCCATGGAGGGCTCGGACTACTACAGCCCCAACCGCGACCAGGCGCGGATGTACGTGAACGACTGGATCCGCATGTGCAACCGCTTCGACGCGGTCTTGGATCTCGAGACCGCCGTCGCCGATCCGGCTGCGCCCACCCGGCTGCTCCCCGCCTACGACAGCTCCGACGGCCTCCACCTCAACCCTGCCGGGTATCAGGCGATGGCGGACGCCGTCGACCTGTCGCTGTTCGTGCCCTGAGCCGTCAGGGTGCTGCGCCGGGGGCCGCTGCCTTGACGCGGTCGGTGTACTTCTTGAGGGAAGCCGCGAAGATCGCCGCGAACGCTCCCGCCACCACGGCCGTGCTCATCGCCAGCTGCGGATCGTCCCCCGCACGCACGCGATAGATGGGCGCCTGCGGTGACGACGGCTCGCGCTTGACGAGCTCACGGTACGCCTTCGTGCGGGCCTTGGCCGCCATGGGGCGAGCAAACGTTGCGACCGCGTTGCGCCCCGCTTCGCTCATCGGGTCGACCCAAAGCTCCAGGCTCCCGTCCACGCGCATCCGCGTGTTGGGCGGGCTCATCGAAAACGTCAGCGATGAGAACGGGGTCAACACGTATTGCAGGAGATCGACGAGCTCGCCGTGGGTCCACCCTTCGAGCGGCGACTCCTTGGGCCCGGAGGTCACCAGCGCCAACAAGGCCTTGGCCATCGGCGGGCTCTGAAGGGCATCGAGGGCCCAGTGCATCGCGATGCTGAGCACGTCGGCGCTCGCCCGCTCGACCAGCATCGCGGGCACGCCCGAAAGCCCTCCTGTTGGCGGATCGTTGGGTCCGCGCCCAATGAGGGCGACGAGCTCGGTTTCATCGAGTCCAAACGCGATGCCGCCGAATCGATCGCCCGCAAACAGCCAGGCTTCCGGAGGGATTCCGAGCTTGGCGTAGGTCTTGACCTGCGCACGATCCTTGAGCTTCGCGTGCACGACGGGCAGGTCGACACCACCCACGGAGACCGTGCGTGCCTTCAGCGCGACCGAGGCCAGCGGCTCGATCTGAGCCTCGAACGCCGGCAGTTGCCCACCCAGCAGCGTCAGCACGCCGCGCAGCGGATCGGGCGTCACCAGCCCGGCGAGCAACACGACGCCCTTCGTCCCCGGCACGGCCCCCGCGAACGACTCCCCGGTCAAACTCCCCGCCAGCGCGTGTTCGAAGGCGTTCTCGGAGTTCGGATCGACCGCGAGCAGGTCAGGTCCGATGCGGCCCCACGCGAACGTGTCGACCGGGGCGAGCTCGGCGAGGAGCGACGCTGGACCACGCCCGAACGAGCCCGCCGTCTTCGCATCCGGAACCGGAGCATCGAGGGTGACACGGAGCCCTGCCCCCCCCGCATGGACCAGAAAGAACGCGTCCGAGGCTTCGGTGCGACCGAACTGCGCCACCGCGACCGCACTGGGAGCCTCCGCCGCGAAACGCTCCGTCAATGTCGCCCGCACGTCCTCACCGACGCCCTTCCCGGGAGCAAACTTGGCCAACGCGGTCGAGTCCTGCGCGCACACGGCGAAGGGGGCTCCCTTCTCGAGCGCGCGACAGGCCGCGTTCCCGAACTCCGGCGCCCAGACGGTCGCGCCCAGGAGCCTCGGCAGCGTGGAAGGATCGCTCGCGGCATAGACCACGAAAGTTTCGCCCTGCGCCTCGGCGATCAGGATCCCTCGCGACGCATCGATCTCGGGATTCGCGAGCACCGTGGTCATCGCTTCCCAGGCGGCGAACACCGGTTCGAGATCCGAGCCCTTCTCGCCCTTGGAGGCAAAGCGCTCCGACGCGGCCTTCCATGGGATCCGCACCGCGTCCGAAGCCGCGATGAGCCAATCGATCTGCGTCGAGATCACGAAGGAATCGGTACCTTCGGGCAAGAGCTCGAGCAGCGGTTGGAACTGCGGCGTCTCGACGTAGGCAATCCGCTTCTGCGCAGCTGGTTCGCCGTCAGACGCATCCGAGGTCGGTGGAGACGCGGACGGCCCCTCCGATTTCCGGCCGCCACACGCGGACAAGGAGGTGCAGAGCAAGCATGCCGTGAACCGGTAGCGCCACATGCGCCACCGTACCATAATCGCCTCACCGGGAGGCCACGATCGCAACCCGACGAACGTGTTTCGGCGCGGCAGCTTATGGGCATGTCCGCGATCGTAGCCGGCGCACGTGCGGAACGGCGGGAGCGTGCGTCCAAGGACCGGCCTCTGGGGAATCGCCGCGCCCAACCCCAGGCTGGCGGAGATTGAATACCTTCAGCTCACCGTCGGCACGCGGCCGAGTCGGCTCACGTCGGCCTGCATGAAAACGCTGCGAATGAGACCATCGACGGCAGCCAGCATGATGACCGTGAAGGGCTTGCCGTCACGCGAGAGGATGATCGCCGGTTGGCCGCTCAAGGCCGCCTCGGAGATCGCCACACCGTCGGCGCCTTGCGGTCCGACCGCTGCGACGAAAGCGGCCACCTTCTCGCGACCCACCAGAGGCCCGGGGAGATTCTTGACGCGACCGTAAGTGCCACCGCCGGGGCCCGCGTCGGCAACAAGCACCGCGTCCTCGGACAGGAGGTCCTTGAGCGATGCGATGTGGCCGCTGGACGCAGCCGCGAGGAATGCACGGAGTAGCCGCCGATGCTCGTCGTCGGAGACGGTGAGAGCGCGCTTCTCGACTTCGACGTGGTCACGCGCGCGCTTGACGAGCTGGCGCGAAGCAGCCTCGGACTTGTGGAGCAGGTTGGCGATCTCGCCGTGAGTGAAGTCGAACACGTCATGCAACAAGAGCGCCGCACGCTCGGCGGGCGTGAGCCTTTGCAGGACGACGAGGAATGCCATCGAGATCCGACCGAGGACGTCGACGCGTTCCATCCCGACGTCCTCGAGAGGTATGGGCTCTGGCAAGCGATCGCCTCGGCTCTCCTCGCGCCGTGCACGGGCGCATGAGAGTTCGTTCAAACATAGGCGCGTGACGGTTTTGACGAGCCACGCCTTGGTGGAATCGATGGGCTCGCCGTTTCGCTGGCAGCGCAACCAAGCGTCCTGCACCACGTCCTCGGCGCGCCCGAAGTCACCGAGCATCCGATAGGCCAACGCGAGCAGCGACGGCCGGTGCGTCTCGAACTCGGTCGCGGTCATGAGGCCTCCGGCAGCGTACGCATCCAGTTTTTCATGACCACCCCTACTTTCTCGCCGGACGAGAGGATCGGGAAGTGTTCTTCCCACGGAATGATCGCGACCCTGTTCTTCGGGAACATGGCAGAGAAGCGCGCGACCCCCCTCACGAGGCGCATCGGGTCGAACTGGCCGTAGAGGATCAGGGCCGGTACCTCGTAGAGTCGTTCGGCAATGGACTGCGCGATCGTCTCCATGAAGATCCGATCGATCGCCATCTGCCGGAAGAGATGAAGGACGCGGTCCCGCTTTTCCGACGTGTCGAACTCGCGAACGAGCGCCGCACGTTCCGCCTTGGTGAACGGGTTCAACCATGGAGCGACGCAAGCCACCATGAAGGGGAGCAGGTTGAAGCGCCGGTTGAGGATACGCATCACAAAGGACGTCACGACATAGCGCAGGACGAGCCCGACGAACCAAGCCCCCCTCGTGAGCGGGATGGGCACCGTGTCTGCGACGACGAGGCCCCGCAGCGTGCCCGGTTCGAGGTCCGCGGCAGCGGCAAGGCCGATGCAGCCACTCGAGTCGTTGACGTACATGACGACGTTTTCGATCCCGAGCGCGTGGACGAACGAGACGACGAAGCGCGCATACTCGCGGAGCGTACCGCCAAACGCCGCAGGCAGCTCCGAGCCGCCGAAGCCTGGCAGATCGGGCGCAATGACCCGATGGGTGCCGCACAGCTCGCGGACGACGCGCACGAAAGCGAGCGAGGTCATGGGCGCGCCGTGGAGAAGGAGCACGACGGGCCCGGAGCCGCGATCAATGTAGGTGGTGCGGGCGCCGTCCACGATCATCGAGGAAACGTGGAGGCCGAGCTCCGTGCCGCGCGCTTGCGCGGTGCGGTGGACGCCTGCGAGAGCATTCGTGGTCATGCACGTAAGACCGGGCAGCCCTCGGATTCGTGGCGCGGGCGGATTGGCCTGGTTCGATCGCACGGAGCGTACGCATGACTTCGTCCTCTCTCGGTCAGGGGACTTGACCGTCACACCGCTGCAGGCTGGTTCTAGTGGCGCCCCTGGAGACCGCGACAACGACTTCCCCTCGATGGAAGGGCCGCCTCCTTCACGCGGGATGTCGAGCGACGGGCAGTCTACACGTGGACAGGTGAACGGGCTCCGGAGCCGGTTCGAAAGCGTGTCGAGCAGAACGCAGTATTCGGCCTCGATCGACCGACGTTCCCAAAACCGACCTCCACGAGACCATCTGCAGTAGCGTACCGCGGGTCAGAAACTCGTAGGTGACGCATGACCTTCTCGACCCATCGCCTTCACCAGTACAGATCAGGTCTTCGCAGCCTCATGTTCGTCACGAGCGATCGTATTTGTGAGAGCCCTTCTCGCAAGCGCGCTGAGCAGCTCGTCTCTCAGATCGTCGTCGATGGCAAGCCGTTGCCAGAATCGCTGGCGACCGATCTCATCGAGCAGCTCTGCACCGGTCAAAAGGCACTCATCATCGCCGAGCCAGCGCCGGCCGTGCTTCAGAGCTTCGAGGCGGTGACGGCCGTCATCGACGACCCGTCACAGGCCCTGGGCGACCTCGACTTCCAGTTGCTCGATCATAGGGGACGTGCCTACAGCGATATTGACCTCGAGTTTTCGTCCTCCTCCGGTGACACTCGGTCCGCGACGACGGACCAACATGGTGCCATTTCGCTCTCCCAGCTAGAGATCCAGGCATACACGACCACCCTACCCGAGGGCCTACGTCTGCCCCACCCAAGGCAAACACAATGGGTCGCGCTCGTTCCCCCGCAGACCGCCGATCAACGGCTCCCGGAGAATCCCTGTCATTCGATCTCGGTAAGGCCTGGACAACCGAAACGAGTGATCCTGGGTCCGCCTCGCCAAGCCGTGGCCTTCACGGCATGCCACTTCGAGGCGACGAGTGCCTTCCCCAGCGAGACGATGCTGCTGCTGGTCGATACGGTTCGCGGGTGGGTTCGACAACGGCCCGACGTCAAGATCATGGTATTTGGCCATGTCGAGGATCCCGAGCGCACGAACCCGACCGCAAAGGCCCTTTCCGAACGGCGTGCTCGGTTCGTCACCGCGGTACTGCAGAGCAACCTCGATGACCTCGTCGCCGTCGTGGACGAAGATCAGTGGACGGACGAACACGCTTTTGGGATCGCGAACTTTTTGGGCGTCGACGCGCCAACACCGGAAGCGGAACTCTCCGAGTTCTCTCGCAAGTACACGGCGGGGCACTACGAAAATCGAGGAACAGGACGCGGCAAGGGTACGCTCGTGGCCTCTGGGGCAGTCGATAGCGCCACACGACGTGCGCTTCTCGACGCTTATCTTGCGCAACTCGGCGCCTCCGTGGACACCGCAAATTTTGCGGACGTCCCAAGCGCCGGGTGTGCGGGGTTCAACCCCGGCGTCGACGGTGCCGGTCACGGTCACCGCGTCACACTCGCTGCATTCTTGCCAGAGACCTTGCCTCGATTCATCCCGTGTACGGAAGGCGACGAAGCCGCATGCGAGTGTGAAGAGCAGTCAGGCGGAAAGTGCCGCTTCTTCCAAGAAAGAATCGCCGAACGAACCCTCGCGATCCGCAATACCGAAGACCTCGACGACGAAAGCAGCCCCGTGCTTCAAACCGGCGCGAGGTTGCTCGTGGTTCCTGCGCCGCGGGTGGCTGCGGCCGCATACTCGGTTCCCGCGAGTGTCGTGGAAGGCAGTGTCTACACTTTCGAGGCCCCCCCACAGTTGGCCACGCTTCCATCGCCGCAGACAGACACACGACCCCGATTTCAACGCCTCCACTGGGAGCCAGAACCCACAGGCGTCGAAGACAACCCCGATCTCGCCCGGCAACTTCCGATGGACAAGCCCCCGGACGGTACGCACCTGCGCCCAATGCACTGGTCTCCTGGCGATCCCAGGACGCTCGAGGAGATCTACCTCGACTTCCTGGCGGTCGCCCTTGGCCATGCCACCGGGACCCGAGAGACGACGACAGCCGACACGTTGGCGGCTCTGCTACCCGTCGTTACGGCTTACCTCGAGAGTGGGTCTGAATCGCACCCGGACGACGCCCGCCTGGCGCCCTTCTCCGCGATCTCCCTTGCAGACCTCACGCGACATGTCCTGGTCTGCGGACTCATCGCGGTTGGCCAGACTCTGAATCCCAAGACAAGCAATCGCTACGTAGAGATCGGCATGCGCTACAAGTGCAATGTATACGCGTCGGACTTCGTAAACATGCTTCCCCACGGAGCCTGGCTTCCGAAGGTGATATGGGCGTACCCGGCCAAGGTGTTGAACGATCCTGAAGCTGCGGACAGCGCGCGAATCAGTGCAGTGGGAGTGTCCGGGATCAGCAACTTTCTTTGGAAAAAGCGAGGCGTTGGCGGCGAACGGTATGGGTGGATCCGACTCCTACCCCATGAGGAAAATCGCTTCGACGTTCACACAAAGGCGCAAGCGTTGGCAAACCGCGGCACGCTCATTGTCATGTCGTCGGCAAGCACTGACCGTGACGTCGGACATGTGGCGCTGGTCGTCCCGGAGTGCAAGAAGCGGACTCCTGATTTCTACGACGAGGATTCGTGGATGGACGAACCCTACAAGGCAGAACTCCTCAAGGACGGACGTGTACACCGCGTATTGCGTAGTCAAGCGGGCTCCGTGAATGGCCACGGCATTTGGGGAGGAACATCCATCCTCCACCCACTCCGCCACACGAAGAATCAAGGATTCTTCTACTACGACCCACGGCGAGATCAAAGCCGGGGGCACGATGTCGTGCGCAAGGATTTGGTCCTGTGATCTCGGGTCTCCGCTTGACCTCGGGCGTCCTGGGCGCGCTCGCGACGTGTGGGACGCCAACACCGTCTCTCCCTCCACCTGCGCCTGCAACCCCACCCGCAAGGCCTGCAGAGCCTCAAGGCGCGGCGGACTGCACGGTATCCACATCGTTCTTTCTTGCCGGCGTCCGCAGACACGACGAAGACTACCTTCGTCGTGCACTCGCACTCGGCTGGATAATTCCATTCAATCTCTCTGGCTGCTCGGTTCGCGTCGTCACCGAGTGCTTCATCCAGGCCCAGCCCCCAGGATTCGCCTTTCATCCTGAGGCCCAAGCTGAAGCGCCTCCGCGTCACCAGACGCAAACACTCGGACCCAGCGACATGGCCAGCAAAGCCCCATGGCTCGATGTCGAAGCACCCGCCACCTTGGAAATCCTGGAACTTGCAACGCTCTCATGGAGTATCGATGGGTCGCAGACGGGGTCAGGTCGCTGCGGAGAGGTGACTCATGTGGCTCGAGACGTGGTTCTCGGGCAACTCGGTGTGCCGGCGCGACACGCCACCGATCCCACGAACCGACTTTGGGGCGTCGCAGACACATGCACGGGGGTGGAAAGGCAACCGTCGTTCGCGGACCTCCCCGCGGCCTGCAATGCGCCAATTCGCCTAGCTCTTGCGCCACTCGGTGTGACCAACCCGCTCCCGTTTCGTGGACAATTTGAAGTCGCTCGCCCGATCGAATCGATGGCACGGATTGGGGGCGGAAGACTCGCATTTTCACTCGACCAACCGTCCAAGCCGATCAAGGCCAACATCCGCGAGTTCTGGCTGGACGTCCACGAGGTTACCACGGCTTCGCTCGAAGAATGTCAACGAGCGGGATACTGCGGAGGCGAGACGTTCTCCGAACCCGTAAAACTCCGCTACGCGCACGAAGCGAAGTCGACGCCCGCACTTGTGACCTGGGAAAATGCGTACTCGTACTGTTCTTGGGTCGGGAAGCGTCTCCCAACCGTCGAGGAATGGCTTTGGGCGGCGACCGGACGCGGCGAGGGCCGGTGGCTTCCGTGGGGAGAGGCGTTCGTCACCTGTGATCACGAGGCGGCCGTCGATCCGGCTTCCAAGGATCCCCGATGTCTCGACTACGAGGCAGATCCGGTGGGTGCGCGACCCAAAGGAGAGAGCCGTGATGGCTTGGCCAATATGGCAGGGAACTATCCGGAGGTCACATGGGATCCCGCTTCGATGCGTGGCGAACGCGAGACGACCACCGAGGATTCGCAACCTGATCCCCGTGAGGTCTCCCGGGCCATCGCAGCGAAGCGCGGGCGTCTGGCCGCCACGCAGGCTTTTGGTGCGATTGCCGACCACGATCTCCCGGTACCCACGGTCGAGGATCATCGGACGAGTTTCTATCCGAACACCACCGGACCGCGCCCGCTCGGCGCGGGTGGGTTCCGTTGCGCCGCCGACGAACCCCCGCCTGGGACCGCACGCGGGCCAAGGCTGCACCGGTCCGTGGACGGTCGTCTCATGATTCTCGAGGTGCCAGGTACTCGGCAACACTACGATGCGGTGGAGAGCTGCGATCGGAGTAGAGCCGGTGGCTACATGGACTGGACCTTGATGAGCAAGGACACACTCGCCTCGGTGAAGGACACGATCGACCTTGCGGCCATCCCGTATTGGCTTGGCGACCGCCCGGAGCAGCGCAAGAACTCTCAATATGACCCCGAGCTGAAAGAGACGGTCCTGTCGAATGATTCGAGGGACACTGCGCGCGCGATTTGCGTGCAGCGCATCTCTCCCTGAACAGCCCGGAGTTGGGATCCGAGCGCCGTTGTCGGTCGACGGGAAGCGAAACCACGCTATCGTGAACCCCAAGGGGACGCGCCGCTTCACGCGGGAGCCGCGGGGACGCAGCGCTCGAGCGGGATCGCGTAGAGGATGCACTCCCAGCGCCCGTACGCGTAGTGACGGACGAAGAACGCGTAGTCCGAGAGGCTCGTCATGAGGCGGGCGGGGAGCTTCCACATGTGCTCGGGCCAGTGGTAGATGGAGATGGCGAGTTGCGGGCGGAAGGTCTGCAGCGTGCGCGACATCCCTTGCAGGGCCGCGGGTTCGGCTCCCTCGATGTCGAGCTTGATGAGGTCGACGCGATCGAGCCCTTGCTCCTCGACGAGGTCATCGATGCTGCGGCATTCGAAGGCGACCTCTTCCAGTGCGTGCACGTTTCGGTCTTTGTATTGGCTCAGCACTGCGCCGTTTTCCGCGACGGGAAGGCGCTGCGACCCGCTCTCGCTCCAGATGGCATAGGGATACGCGAGCAGCCGCGCGGGGAAGCGGTCCAGGGTGGCCCGCGCGAACGCGCTCAACCGGGAGAACCCGGAGGGGTCGATGCAAAGGACGGTGCCCGACCCCTCCGTGAGCGCCATGAGGTACGGGATCTCGAAGCCCTCTTGCACGCCACCGTTGAGGACCACCATCCCCGGCTCCCAACGTACGCACTCGAAGTACTGAACCGCCGCGAACACGCGCTCGCAGTAGTGGTGAAACATGCGGTCCATCGTTCCCGAGAGGATCCGCGCGTAGGTCCGGCGGCTCGCCTCGTCGTGGAGACGCGAGGCCACGAACTCGATCTCCGGCGTGTGACGGGCCGCCGTCTGTTGCAAGAGGGCCACGGCGTCCTTGTCCGCCGGGACGACTTCGCCGTCGCGGACGAGGGCCTTTCCGTAGCGGGAGAGGTGGGGCTCGGCTTCGTGGCGACCGACGGGGCCACGCAGGACTGCGGGCCACCCCGCCAGGTTGCGCGCGAACTCGGCGTAGCCCCATGGGTAGTCCTCAGGTGTCAACAGGACGTCGAAGTCGCCGAGCTCGGCTCCCTGCTCGCCGAACACGAGGTCGGCCCAACGATCGGTCGCGACCACGAGGCGCTCGCCGGGCTCGACCTGTCGGGGGTCCTCACGATACCCCGCGAAGCGACCGGCCGAGGAGAACCGCTCGAGGAGCTCCCGAGCGTTCGGAATCGGGGTGCCGCCCGCCTCGAAGAGGGAAAAGGCCTCGACGGAACCCAACATGGCCGGAGCGTGCAGGTATCGCATGGGCGCCCGATCGTACGCCTCGATCGAGCACGGCTAGGCTTCCGTTGCGGTCCGCCGCGCCCCGTTGCGGGCCTCGATGACATGCAACGGCGCGCGGCGAGGGCGGCAGGATCCGTCAGCCCTCGCGGTCGTCAGCCAAAGCCGCGTCAGGGAAGGCCAGCCGAGGAGTGCCCCGACAGCGTCGCTGTGGACAAGGCAGCGTCTTCGAGCGTTTGGATGAATGCCGCATTGAGCGTATTCCCGAGGGTGATCGATGCCTCAGGAAGTGCGTAGAGCGTGAACACGTACGTGTGCGGCGTCGGCACGGTGCCAAGCATCGGGCAGGGGCCGAGATAGCCTCGGTTGATCACCATCGCGCCCGACAAGTCCCCTGGCTGAAAGCCGGCCGGAAGCTCCGTCACGGATCCCGGCAGGTTCCAAAACGCGGAGTGATAGCCGAGCATATCCCCCATGTCGACGAGCGTCTCGTCGATCATCACCATCGCGAAGCTTTGGGTCCCCTCGGGCACTCCCGTCCACGAGAACGAGGGCGCAGGGGCGTCCTGGAAGCTTCCAGAGGCACACGTGTTGGCATCAGGGATCATGTCTCCCTCGCTGAACTCGGCGCTCAGGAGCATGAACTCGCCCTGATTCCCGCCCGAGCTCTCGCTGGTGTCGGCACCTCCGCTCGAGTCCTCCCCAGTTTCTCCGCCTTCGGTCGTCGTGGACTCGGACGAGCTGGAGGTTTCGGCGCTGCTCGTGCTCTCGCTGCTGCTCGATTCGCTCTCGCTCGACTCGCTCGCTCCAGACTCGGAAGAGGTCTCCCCCGCTTCACTGCTCGAGCTCGAGCTCGACTCGCCGCCGCTGCTCTCGCTGCCACTCGCCTCACCCTCGCTCTCCGAACCCGAGTCGTCCGAGCTCGAGCTGTCGTCCGCGTTGGGGGTGGTTGGGGCAGCGCAGCCGACAAGGGCGAACGCGAACAGACTCACGGGAAGACGGGTACGACGCATGGCAGTGAAGGGCTCGTTCGAGCTCGATCACCGTAGCTCGATTGGTGGGCAAACCGGCAACCAATGTTCACATTGCGCCAGATCCGTTTGCGTAGTGATCGCTACGCTGTCCGCTTTGCGCTTTCGCGCTGCGCGAAAGCGCAAGCGATCGCGTCGACACCGGCAGTAGCTCACACGGCGCCCGCGGTGGTCACCGCGGCGAGTAGCTCGGCGATCTTGCCCTCGTCCTTCACGCCGGGCGTCCCTGCCTCCGCGCCACTGGCGATGTCCAGACCGGCAGGCTGCACCGTCTGCAAGGCCTCAAGGGCGTTGTCGGGCCGAATCCCTCCCGCGAGCCAGACGGGGCGCGGCGAGAACCACCGCACCGCCTCCGCGGCCCATCGCCAGTCGGTGCGGTGCCCCGCACCGCCAAACCCAGGCACGCTGGCATCGAGCAAGATCCAGGCGGGCTCGGGGCTCGGCACGCGCAGCGAGGCGAGCTCGGGCGTGCCGCGGATCACCCAAACGCACGGCCACCCGAGCGCGGCGAACGGCTCGAGGGGCTGGTCATCGTGGATCTGGATCGCGTCGAGGCGCAGGTCCTGCATGGCCTCGCAGACAAAGCTCGGGGTCGCCTCGACGAACACACCCACTTTGAGCAGGCTTCCGCCGTCCGACTCGAGCAGACGCTGCGCCGCGTCTACGGTGAGTCCCCGGGGGCTGCCACGCCAAAGGTTGATCCCGATCGCGTCCACGCCCAGGCGCTGGCAAACCGCGATGTCTTCGCGGCGGGTCAGTCCGCAGATCTTGAGCCCGGCGCGCACGGGTCAGCCGTAGAGGCCTTCGAGCAGTTCCTGCAGGGCGACGCCGGGGTCATCCGCACGCATGAGGCTGCTGCCGACGAGGGCGGCATCCACCCCAGCGTCCTGCAGACGCCGCAGATGATCGACGGTGGAGATCCCGCTCTCGGCCACGTAGGTGAACGACTCGGGCACGTAGGCGCGCAGCTGTACCGAGCGCTCCACGTCCACATCGAACGTCCGGAGGTCGCGGTTGTTGACGCCGACGAGACGGCAGCCGGCCGCCATCGCACGATCGAGCTCGTGGGCGTCGTGCGCCTCGCAAAGGACGGCGAGGCCGAGGTCTTGGGCGAAGTCGGCGAACTGCTGCAAGGTCGGCGGCGGCAAGGCGGCGACGATCAGCAAGATCGCATCGGCGCCGGCTTGGCGTGACTCGAGGATCTGGCTGCGCTCGACGATGAAGTCCTTACGCAGGAGCGGAAGCTCCGTAATCTGGCGCGCACGCTCGAGATCCGCGAGGGAGCCTTGGAAATGCCGGTCCGTCAGGATGCTGAGCGCCGCCGCGCCGCCACGTTCGTAGCTGGCGACGACCTCCTCGAGATCCGCGCCATCGCGAAGCAGCCCCGCCGAAGGCGACGCGCGCTTGAACTCGGCGATGACCCGGGGCGCAGGGCCCTGCCGCAGGGCACCGACGAAGTCCCGCGTGGGGCCGAGACCGGCGAGCGCTTGCTCGAGCTGGCGGTCGCCGAAGGTGGTGTTTCGGTCGCGCCGAGCGGCCGCCAGTTCGGCACGCTTGGCCGCCAGGATGCGGTCGAGGTAGGTCGCGTCACCGGTCATCGATCGCGCCCATCATGACTTGTCTGTACCAGGCGCGCCAGAGTGCGGGCAGCCGAGCCGTCGTCGAGGACGGCGCCCACTTCCTTCGCGTATGCGGGGAGATCTGCCGGCGTGCCATCGCGCGCCGCAAGCAGTGCTGCGGCCCCGCTGTACTGGATCGCGGTACGGTACGGGCCGGGTTCGCCTTGGAGGGCACGCTGCAGCGCAGCGGCGTTCTGGGCGGGATCTTGCCCGGCGAGATCGGCCAGGCGCACGCGCGGCAGATCGGCCATTTCGGGCACGAACACCATCGTCCGCAGCTCGCCTTCGAACCACTGCGCGACCAACGTCGACCCCTCGGGGCTGAGATCGTCGATCCCCGACGGGGAACCGACCGAGGCGGCGACCCCCTCTTTGAACCCATGGACGACCAACACACGCTCGCTCCCGAGCGCCCCCAGGGCGCCGGCGAGATCGGCACAGCGACGGGGATCGAACACCCCGAGCAGTTGCCGGCGCGCGCCCGCGGGGTTGGTGAGCGGACCGAGCAGGTTGAAGATCGTACGAACCCCCAGGGCACGGCGTACGGGCCCAGCATGGCGCATCGCCGGGTGGAGCTTGCCCGCGAACAGGAAGCCAACCCCAACTTCGTCCACGCAGCGGGCGACCTGCTGCGGTGAGGCCTCGATGTTGACGCCCAGGGCCTCGAGGACGTCGGCGCTGCCGCTGCGGCTCGTGGCGGCCCGATTCCCGTGCTTGGCGACGCGGTGCCCACACGCGGCGACGGCCAGCGCGACGGCGGTGGACACGTTGCGGCGGGGGACCCCGCTGCCGCCCGTTCCACAGGTGTCGAGCACGGGGCCTGGCGCGAGCACGACGGGCGTGACCGCCTCGCGCATGGCCGCCGCCGCGCCGACGATCTCGTCCATGGTCTCGCCTTTCTGCGCGAGACCCATGAGCCACGCGCCCACTTGGGCCGGCTCGCACTCCCCTCGCATGACCTCGCGCACGACCGCGGCCGACTCGTCGCGCGTCAGATCCACGCGTCGCGCCAAACGATCGAGCGCGAGCCGCATCGCCGCGGCCCCGGACGTCATGGCGCCCCCACGGGCGTCCGCAGGAAGTTCTCGAGCAGGTGATGGCCGTGCTCGCTCAAGATCGACTCGGGATGGAACTGCACGCCGTAGAGCGGGCGCGTGGCATGACGCACCGCCATGAGCTCGCCCTCGGCCGTACGCGCGGTGGGCAGGAGGAACGCGGGCAGCGTCGCTTCGAGGGCGAGGAGGCTATGGTACCGCGTGGCGCGGAACGGGCTCGGGATGCCCGCCAAGATCCCCGAGCCATCGTGCACCACGTCGGAGGTCTTGCCGTGCATGATCCGCTCGGCGCGGACCACCGAAGCGGAGTGCACCTCGCACAAGGTCTGGTGCCCCAGGCAGACGCCCAGGAGCGGGATCGCGGGCATGCTGGGTTCTGCGAGCACGCGACAGAGATCCTGGCAAACGCCGCTGTCGCTCGGGCGCCCTGGCCCCGGTGAGAGCAGCACGTGCGAGGGTGCGTCCGCGACGATCTCTTCGACGGTGAGGACGTCGTTGCGAACCACGTCCACGACGGCGCCGAGCTCGAGCAAGTACTGGACGAGATTGAACGTGAACGAGTCGTAGTTGTCGACCACGAGCACGCGCGCGTCTCGATCGTCGCGCGGCGCGGAGGGAAGGTACCTGCGGCCGCCATGGTGGAGCTGCGTCATCGGGTCCTCGCATTCTGAGCGGTGGCGATCGCCTGGAGCACGGCGTGGGCCTTGTGCGCGCACTCGCGGTCCTCGGCCTTGGGATCGGAGTCGTAGACGATCCCCGCCCCGGCCTGGACCAAGAACTGACCGCCTGCGACCACGGTGCTGCGGATACAGATCGCGAAGTCGGCCCCGCCGTCGTAGCCGAGGTACCCCACGGCCCCGCCGTACCACCCGCGCCGGCCCGCCTCGAGTGTGTCGATGATCTCGAGCGCGCGCACCTTGGGCGCACCGCTCAGCGTGCCTGCAGGGAACACGGCCTCCAAGACATCGAGCGCATCGACCTCCGGACCCAACGTCCCCGTGACCTCCGAGACGATGTGCATGACGCGGCTATAGCGTTCCACGACGAACTGATCGGTCGTCCGGACGCTGCCGCCCACGCTCACGCGCCCGATGTCGTTGCGCCCGAGATCGATGAGCATGAGGTGCTCGGCGCGTTCCTTGGGATCGGCGAGGAGGTCCCGCTCGAGCGCTTGGTCCTCCGCGTCGTCCTTGCCGCGGCGCCGGGTCCCCGCGATCGGGCGCACCGTCACCGCGCGGGTGTCACGATCCACGCGCACGAGCACCTCCGGTGACGCACCGACGAGCGTCGCGGCCGGCAGCTCCATCATGTACATGTACGGCGACGGGTTGCTGACCCGGAGCACGCGATAGACATCGAGAGGATCGAGCTCGCGCTGGGGGACCTCGAATCCCTGCGCGAGCACGACTTGGAAGATGTCGCCCGCGGCGATGTGTTCTTTGGCGGCTTGGACGGCCGAGATGTATTGATCGGGGCTCCAGGGCGGCGCAGCCTCGGGCGTCCACGCGACGTCACGCGCGAGGCGGAGCGCCGGCGCGTGCCCTTCCGGCCGCCGGAGCATGCGACACACCTCCTCGACCCTCGCCGCCGCGCGCTCCCAGGCTTGCTCGGGGCCGCCATCGAGCCGCGGACACGCCGTCGCGACGACGTGTACGTGTTGGGTCAAGTTGTCGAAGATGACCACCGTATCGGTCGCGACGAGCTCCACCACGGGAAGGTCCGCGGCGCGATGCGTCCCCTGATGGGCGGGGAGCGGGAGGCGCTCCACGCTGCGCACGAAGTCGTGGCCGAACACCCCGAGCAGCCCCCCCCAGAACCGGGGCAAGCCCTCGGCGGGCAGGCAACGGAACTCCCGCAAGAGATTGCGCAACCCGTCGAGCCCGACGATCTCCGCGGGGATCTCGGGCGGCAACGAGAACCCGGGACCCGGGCGCAGCGTGAATCTCAAGCGATGGTCGGGATCCAAAACGCCGCGGATGTGGAACCGGTGCGAGAGGCTGATGAAGCTATAGCGGGCCCAACGCTCCCCTCCGACCATGCTCTCGAGCAGCATCGGAGCTTCGAAATGAGCGCGCAGGCGGGCGTAGGTGCCCACGGGCGTCTCGGCGTCGCACAGCACCTGCGACCATACGGGGCGCAGCTGCGAGGGGTCGCGCGCCTCGAGGAAGGCGTCGCGCGAAGGTTGGACGTCCACGTTCGGCACGATAGCAGCGAAGACCGGCGGCGGCGTCCCCGTCGAGTGGAGAACACGCACCCGCGACGGCAGCCCCGCGATCGGAGACAAACGGCCGTCTCCGCGCACGAAGACAGGACGCAGCAGCGCGTTTGACTTGTCTGCGCCGCCCACCGATGCTCACCGCATGAGTCACGATCCCAGCCTGGCGGAAGCGGATCCCGAGGTCTCGGACCTCCTGGCCGCCGAAGACAAACGCCAGCGAGAGTGCCTGCGCATGATCGCGAGCGAAAACTACGTCTCGCGCGCCGTCCTGCAGGCGTCCGCCTCCAGCCTGACGAACAAATATGCCGAGGGGTACCCCGGCCGCCGCTACTACGAGGGCATGGGGTGCATCGACCCGCTCGAGGCCCTGACGATCCAGCGCGCCAAGGCGCTGTTTGGAGCCGAGCACGCCAACGTCCAGCCCTACAGCGGCTCGCCGGCGAACCTGGCGGTGCTCCTCGCCCTCTGCGAGCCCAAGGCCGTCACGATGGGCCTCGCGCTCCCGGCCGGCGGACACCTCACGCACGGTTGGAACGTCTCGGCCACGGGCGTGTACTACAACTCGGTCCAGTACGGAGTTCGCCGCGACGACCATCGCATCGACATGGACCAGGTCCGCGAGCTCGCCCGCGCCCATCGTCCCCGGCTGATCTGGGTGGGTCACTCGGCCTACCCGCGCCTGCTCGACTTCGAGGCGTTCTCCGCGGTCGCGCGGGAAGTCGGGGCGTATCTCGTCGCCGACATCGCCCACGTGGCGGGCCTCGTCGTCGGCAAGGTCCATCCGGACCCCGTCCCGCACTGCGACGTCGTCACCACGACGACCCACAAGACGCTCCGCGGCCCCCGCGGTGGGCTCATCCTCTGCAAGAGCGAGCACGCCAAGGCCATCGACAAGGCCGTCTTCCCCGGGCTCCAAGGCGGACCCCACAACCACACGACCGCGGCCAAGGCGGTGGCGTTCAAAGAAGCCGCGACGCCGGAGTTCGCGGCCTATGCCGCGCAGATCGTCGCCAACGCCAAGGCGCTCGCCGAGCGCTTCCTCGAGCGTGGCTTCTCGCTCGTCACGGGCGGCACGGAGAACCACTTGCTGCTCGTCGATCTCACCAACAAGGGGATCTCCGGCAAGCTCGCTGCGCAGGCGCTCGACCGCTGCGGTGTGGAGCTCAACGCCAACGCGATTCCGTTCGACCCGCGCAAGCCGTTCGATCCCTCGGGGATCCGTCTGGGCCTCGCGGGCTTGACCTCGCGCGGGCTCAAGGAAGCGGAGATGGCCACGGTCGCCGAGGTCATCGACGAGGGGGTGCGCGCGGCTGCATCCCACGACGGGCGCATCGAGGACGCCGTCGCGGCCCGCCTCCACGCGCGCGTGCGCGAGTTCCTGGCCCCCTTCCCCGCTCCGGGTTTGGGGTGATTCGCGGACGCTTCCGCCCGCGTACTCGCCTGAATGCGGCCGTGCCCGCCCTTCCCTGGGTGTGCACGGCCGCTTCGTTGTGGCTTTCGTGCAATGGCGAAGCGCCCGCGCCCGTGCCCGAACCGGCAGCGCCCGCGCCTGCCTCCCCGCCGCTCCAAGAACAGGCGCAGCGCAAGGCCTACGGCGAGCTGCTGCCGGCCGCACAAGCCCTCTTCGTAGAGGCGAACCCTCGCGCCGCGTTCACGCTCGGGCTTGGACCGCTGCGGCCCACGGGATCGGCCGATCGCGATCGGCTCGACGCCGCCTGGCGTGACGCCGAGCAGATCGCCCCGCGCTTCCTCGACGCCGAGCAGGCCGCGATCCTGCGCGCGGTCGTGTTTGGCCTCGACCGCGAACGTGGACGCGCCCGCCGACCTCCCCTCGCTCGGCGCGACCCGATGTGGGGTCCATCGCAGCTCCGCGCGGCGTGGGAAGCCGCCGTCGAGGCGTGGGCCCGCGGGGAGCTCACCGATGCCGCCCCCTTGTTCACCGCGATGGACGCGACGATCCGACGCGCCGCGGAGGAGCTCGGCGCGGCATCGCCGGCGACCCTCCGCGCTGCGGAACAGGAGCTCACCGCGTTGGCGGCGAGCCTCGCCACCCATCCACTCGCCGCATCCGCGGGCGCGCCTGCATCTGCGCTGCAGACCACGTTGCGGGAGACCGCGATGGCGTGGGCCGCCCGGCAGCGCGAGCTCGCGGCCGCCCAAGAGATCGCGTACGCGACCCCCATTGCGCGTCTGAGAGAGGGCGAGGCGTTGCGGCGCCTTCCTCCGCGCTGGGGTGCGACCGAGCTCGCGAGGCGGCTCGCCGACGACGAGCATCTCGGCACGACCCCCGAGGCGCTCTTCGTCGCGCTCGGCCCCACGATCGCCCGCCTCGCACAGCTTCGCGACGCCTCCGCGGAGCAGGCCCCCCAGGGCCCCGCGACCCCGGTCGACGCGGTGCGCTGCGCGGGTTTCGAGTTTCGCTTCGTGGGCCTACGCGCGCAGCAACCCGCGCTCGCCCAAGCTCGCCTCGACTGTGCGTCTGCGATCCGTCGCTGGCACGGCCAGGCGATGACGGACGCCGCGTTCATGCTCGCCGGATTGCAGTGGGCCGCGCTCGAGCCTCGCCGCAACGCGCGGCGTCGCGAAGAGCTGACGGTGTTGGCGCTGCTCGAAGGGTCGATCGCGCCGGCGAGTCAGCGGCACGCGCAACGTGTCGCGTTGGCCACCGCGTTCCGTGAGCCTGCGGTCGTGCACCAAGCCGCCCGTGCCGCCCACGAAGTCGCGTGTCTGGCCGCGACCGCCCTGTGGATCCACGGCGAGCTCGGGAGCGACGACGAGCTGCGCGAGCGCCTGTCGAGCCGATGCGGACCGACCGACGCCGCCGATTGGATCGCCCGAGCCGAGGCCGATCCCTGGGGAGCGCTGGGCGGCCTCGAACTCTGGCGGCTCGGGCACGGTCCCGCCGAGAGCGTCGCCCTCGATCACTTCTGGTGGCTCCCCGCGGGCCTCATCGACCCGCTGATGCGACCGCACGATCCTTCGCAAGGTCCGGCGATCTCGGTCCACACCGAAGAACTTTCACCATGACCACCTCTGCGCTCGACGTTTTGCGCCCCGAAGATCGCGATCGTTTGGCCGCGGGCCACCACGCCGAGGTCGCCGCGGAGTTGCTCGAACGCGGCGAATCCGTCGCGGCCGCCTCCGTGTTCGAACAGATCTGGGATTGGGACAGCGCTTGGGCGGCCTATCTGCGCGCGGGCAAGCTCCTCGACGCGCTGCGCGTCGCGTTGGAGTCCGGCCGGGCCCCACAGCTCGACCATGCCATCGCCGCGCTCGAGAGCGATCGACAACCCGAGCCACTCGCCGCCGCGATCGCGCTGCTCAAACGCAAACGCAGACCGCTCGAGGCCGCACGCCTGCAAGCCTTGCTCGCCGATCCTCGGGCGCGCGCCCAGAGCCTGCTCGAAGGCGGCGATCGCCTGGCCGCCGCCTCCGTCCTCGCCGAGCACGCCCAAGCCCAAGAGGCGTTCGAGATCATGCGGCACGGCGGGCGCTGGCTCACCGCCACGCCGCTTGGGCTCATGGCTCGGCTCGCGTGGGATCTCGGCGATGCCGAGGCGGCCGCGCGCTACGCCCAACACAGCCTGCGCAGCCCCGTCGAGCCGGGAACGAGCTTCGATCGCCAAGCGACCGAGGAGGTGCTCGCGCGCGCCCTCGTTGCGCTCGGACACGACCTCGCCGCGCAGATCGCCTTGCACGGCCGCGAGCTGCCGCTCCACGACACCGGCGTGCCCGGCCGCTACAGGATCCACGGCACCGCGCCCGCCGGCCTGGTGGGAGCCGCCTACGTCGGGTTCGATCGGGTCACGCTCGAGGAGGTGGAGGTGCACCTCCTGCTGGCCGAGACCGCCGATGGCGGACCGCTCGAGCCGGCCCTGCTGCGGGCGCTCGAACGTTTCGCCGCGACCGCCGAAGCCGCGGCCAAGCTGGCCCATCCGGCGATCCGACCGATCCTCCGCCTCGATCCGCAAGCCGGCCTGCTCGTCCTGCCGCGCGCCGAGGGCCCCAACCTCCGGACCCTCGTCCGCCCACCCGGGATGGTCGCGCTGGCCTCCCGGACGCGCGCCCTGCTCGCGTTCCTGCTCGAAGGCCTCCAAACGGCCCATGCCCATGGTCTCGTGCACGGTTGGCTGCTCCCGAGCCAGATCGCCTGCGACGCCGCCGGCCGCCCGATGCTCGGACCCTTCGGCGCCCATCACCTGGCCGGCTTGGCCGCGACCCGCACGGGCAGCCTCGAGGAGATCATGCTCGTCACCGCGCCGGAGTTGCGCGCGGGGGGCTCGCCCCAGGTCGAGAGCGACATCTATGCCGCCGGTGCGATCCTGCGGGCGCTGCTGTGCGGCAGCCTCGAAGCCGATCCGCAGGTCGACGAGACGCTCACCGCAGTGCCCGAGTTCAAGCTCGCCGACCGCATGCTCGCCCTGTCTCCGCGCGACCGCCCGAGCGCGGAGGAGGTTCTCGCGATCCTGCGCAGCCCGATCGCCGACGTGCGCGAGCTCGAGACCACCCCGAGCGACCCGTCCCGCCCGGGAACGAAAGAAGGCGCCGACCCGGCCAGCGTGGTGCCTGGCATCGCGGTCACCGTCGACCTCAGCTGGACCGAGGCCGAGCTCGATGCCCTGTGCCGGAGCGCGACCCCGTGGATGCAACCGATCCTCGACCGCGAAGATCGCTCCCTCCGGCTCGCGGCGTGGCCCGAAGGCTGCCACACGCTCGGTGAGGCCATCGACGGCTGGCAAGAGCTGCTCCCGGGCGAGGCGTTCCACCTCGAGGACGAGGGACTGCAGGCCGCCCTGCGGGCCCGCCTGCGGCCTACTTCGCTCGTGCGCACGCCGTGCGGTCAGTGGATGCTCGCCCTCGACGACCTGCTGACGCGATGACGACCCGAGCGCCACCCCCCGAGACTCCCCACACGATGCGGGACGCATGGCCATGGACGATCGCGGTCGCGGCCGTGCTGCTCGGGATCGCGGCGTTCGCATTGCCACACGCGATCCAAGCCGGAGACGCCGGGGAGCTCGCGACCGTCATGTTGCGCGGCGGTGTCCCCCACCCTTCGGGCTACCCCTGGATGCGGATCCTCGGCCTGCCGGCGCGCGCCCTGGAGGCGCTCGGGCTCCCGCCAGTCCGGGCTGCCGCATGGCCCTGCGCCGTGCTCGGGATCGGCGGGTGGCTCCTGTTTCATCGCGTCGCCCTCCGCGTTGCGCCGCCCATCGTCGCCACCTTCGCCGTATTGCTGGTCGCGACGTCGGCGACTGTCGTGCTCCACGTCAACGACTGCGAGGTCTGGGGCCCCTTGTTGGCCTTCGCAGGGTCGTTCGTCTTCATCGCGACGGGCCCGCGACGGCCACCGCTTCTGCTCGGGCTCCTGCTCGGCCTATGCGTGAGCCACCATCTCACGGGCGTCCTCCTCGTTCCCCTCGCGGTCGCAGCCGCGTGGCCCCACGGCGCCCTGCGAATCACCCCGCTGCTGCGCGCAGGCGCGGCCGGCCTCGCCGGATCGGCGGTGGGTTTGCTGCCCTACGCCACCCTCGCGCTGGGCAGCCACGGTGCCTGGCGATGGGGGGACCCTTCGACCTTCCAGGGTCTCCTGCATCACATCACCCGTGCCGACTACGGGGTTCTGTCGCTCAGCTTGCACGAGGCGCATGTGCCCGCCACCGCGTTGCTCTCGCGGGTGGGCCTCGCGTTCGGACGCGCGCTCTCGGGTGGGATTCTGCAATCACCCGCGTTCGGGTGGCTCTTGCTCGCCGTCGTGCTGCTCGGCGCCTTACGGCGGCCGCTCGGGATGCCGGCGAGGCCCTACTACGGCCTTTGGAGTTCCGCCGTCGCCACGATCATCGCCTTTCCGGTGGCGCACAACATCGATCCGCGCAGCCCCTTTGGCGCGTGGATCGTCGAGCGTTTCGACATCCTCGGACTCGCGTTGCTTTCACCGCTGCTCGCCCGCGTGCTCGCACCGCTCCTGCGTCTCGTCGAAGAGCCGTGGCCGCGGCGCGGCCTTGCGCTCGTCGGGGGATTGCTGCTCGTTCGTCAGGGGCTCACGACGCGATGGCACGGAACGGCGGCGGACGACGACGGCATCGAACGCTATGCCGTCGACCTGCTGCAGACCCCGGCCCCCGGTCGTCGTGCCCTGGTGTTCGGCACGGACGACCACCGCACCTTCCCCGTCCTGTTCGCCCAGGAGGTCCTTCGGGTCCGCCCCGACGTGCTCTACGTGGATGCCTCCCTGCTCGCGCACCCCTGGTACCGGCAGCGACTCGCCGCTCGATTCCCCGGATTGCCCGATGTCGACAAGCCCGTCGCGCTGATCATGGCGATGGCCGCCGATCCCCGGTTCGGCGACACCGACTTCTACCTCGCCAACCTGTTCTCCAGACCGGCGCGATCGCTCCCTCTGGCGCCCCGGGGGATCCTCTGGCGCGTTGCGCTACCGGAACGCGGGGAATCGTCGGTTCCCATCGATGTGTTGCCAAGCCATCGTGCAGCCCTCGCCCGCTACGTCGGACCCGATCACGCCGCGATGCCCGAGCTTCCGAAGACCCCGGGCCACCCGTTCTCCGCGGACCTGCTCGGGATCTATCCGGAGCTCACGGCCGAGCTGGCACGCGGGCTCGAAGCCACCGGCCACCGTGACGAGGCGGAGGCGCTGCTCCGCGACGCGCTGGAGGTGGGTGGCGCCGCGCTGCGTGGCGACGGTGCGCCGGCACCATCCACCGCGCCCTAGAGCGCCGACCAGTTTGATTTCGCGTGCTGAGGCGCGTCTGGGGCCGTCCGCGGGTAGGAGCGAGGCCGAAGCTGTGTCGGGCACACTGCGAGCGCCGAGCGACACAGCGGTGGGCGGTCCCAGGCGTGCATCAGCGCGTGGAATCAAACTGGTCGGCGCTCTAGTCCCCGTTCATCCCAGCATTCGAGCCACGAAGAATCCAACCAGACCGGCGATCACGATCACGATCGGTTCCTGGACTTTCTTGTACCGCAGCAGGATCGCAAGGGTGACCGCGAACATGAGCAGGGTCGGCACATCGAAGATCGCGCGTTTTCCGAGCACGATCGTTGCCCCGGCGATGGCGCCCGTGGCCGCAGCGGTCACGCCGTCCACGAACGCCTTCAGCGAGGCATTCTTGGCGAACTTTCTGAAGTAAGGAGCCGGCAGAACCGTGAACAAATAGCAAGGCACGAACGTTGCCAATGCGGCAACCACGGCCCCCGAGAACCCCGCGACCAGATACCCGATGAATCCAACCGTGATGACGACCGGGCCCGGTGTGATCATGGCGACCGCGACCGCATCGAGGAACTGCTGATTGTCGAGCCAGCCAAACCGCGTCACGACGCCGCCGTGCAGGAACGGCACGATCGCCAGGCCGCTACCGAACACGAAGGCCCCCGCTTCCGTGAAGAACCAGCCGATGGTGAGGAGAGTCGAGGTCGTCGCGGGCCCATGGATCCCCGTCACGCTCCACAGCGGCAAGGGGACCGCAAACGCACCAAGACTCGGGTTGCGACCCCACTTGGGCGGATGTTTGACGAGAACGGCCACGATGCCCGAGGCGATGAACAGGGCGACGTTCTCGGTCTCGGTCCACGCCGTGACCGCTCCGCTCACGATGAAAATGATCCACAGCAGTCGATCCTTGCCGATGGAGAGCTTCACGAGCTTGTAAGCGCTGCGTGCCACGATCGCGATGACAGCCGCGCCGATGCCATAGAAGGCGCCCTGCATCCACGGCAGTCCGTCATAGCGGACGTAGAGGACCGACAGCACCAGGACCATGAAGAACGATGGCAAGACGAACGCAATGCCGACGAGCGTCGCCCCCAGCACGCGCCCTTTGACCCATCCAAGGTAGATGGCCAGCTGAGCGGCGAGCGGTCCTGGCGCGAGCTGTGAGAGCGCCAGCCCTTCGAGGTAGTCCTCTTTCGAGATCCAACCGCGACGCTCGACCAGGTCGCGCTGCATGAACCCCACGAGTGCGATCGGGCCACCGAAACCGAACGTCCCGAGATGGAGGAAGTAGAGGATGAAGTCGAGGAGCGACCCGCCGCTCGCCGTGTGGGGCGGATTCGTCGCGGACGCGTCAACCTGCGAAGGTTCGGTCGTGGAGGTCATACGGCTCGTGTCAGCGCCAACCGCACGCCGCCGAAAGCGTCTGGGAGTGATGGGTCATGGTACAAGGTTGTGATACATCTGAATCTTCCTGGCGCAAGACATGAATCACCTCTATCATCCCACCTGACAGGACGGAACGAGAAACTGACGGGGTGCCTTGGCACCTTCGATCATCCGATCGTCTCGACGACGCGCCCGTCCTTGTCCTTGACCTCCGTCGGCTCGACCGTGAGGTACAATCCGGGAAGGCTGGGCCACTGGTAACGCCCACGCCGCACCTCGAGATCGCGAAGCGCCTCCGCGCCTGCGACCGGAATCGTCAACTCGAACCCGTCTTCGGTAGCCCGCCACGAAAACCTCTCCCCGGGCTCGATGGTCATCACCGCGTCGGGACCCGTCACGTGGCACGAGCGACCGAACAAGGTTCGCCCCTCGACCAGCTGGCGAAGGCCCCGGAGGGCAATGGCCCCGATCGTCACGTGAACGGAACGCGCGTCGCCTTTCCATTCGAGGCGTGAGACGAACAGCCCCCCCTGCGACGACCCCTCGCGCGTGCGCCCCTCCTCGACCGTGGCGGCAGCGGTCGGGTCCTCGAGCACACTGCTGCGACGCAGGTCCGTCACGAGCAGCGGATCCCGTCGGCGCAGAACCTCTGCCACGCCGGACGAGTTCCACCGCTGCATGGCGTCGAGCTCATCGAGTGTGATCCCCACGACATGGAGGAACCCAAACTGCCCGTTCGGACTCTCGACGCTGGTGGGCAACCGCGGTGCCTCGCAAAACGCGATCGCACGAATCTTGGTCAGTTCTCCCAGCGCGATCGGCCCATTGATGTTCATATGGTGCCCGACATCGAACACATTGCCGGACTCGACCACGTAGCGGCCGATGTTTTGCAGGAAGTTGAGCGCCCAGGCGGGCGCCTCTTCGTCGTGCTCTCCGCAAGCGACCCGCATGGTGAACTCGAACCCGAACCCGCTCGTCTCGGGATCGTCCGATTCCTTTTCGTAGAGCTCCGTCATCCCATAGCTCACGATGTGCCAGTGGGGTTGCCCCTCCCCCACGACCTTGTAGGCGCTCAGACCGTCCAGAGGGTCACTGCCCCCCAACCTCCAGGGGATCATCACACCGTAGTGGCGGTCGGGCTCGCGTTCCCCGTAAAGCCGCACCAGCGCTCCATCGATCGCCGCCCACCCCGGTGATTCTGCGGTGTTCTCGTTCATGCTCCACACATCGTACGCGACTCGGATGTGGGGAGCGTGTCGCTCGCCTTGCGCTTTGGCGACATGTCGCGAACCGGCGTCGTCACACGCGCAGATGATGCTTGTTCGCACGGGACAGGCGATCCGGCACCACCTCAGGTGAAAACCGCTTGTTTGCCTGTGAGGCACCGCTAGTCTGTTCCTGGGTGGGTTCGGTGTGACGGAGCTTCGAATCTCCTTGAAGGCGTTGCGGGACCGGGTGCTCGCGCTGGATGTCGACAATCGGCACGTCGTCATCATCGAGCCACCGCGCCTGCAAGTGCTCGACTTCGAGGATGCGCACTTCAATCTCGATCGTTCCATTCTCTTGCCCGACACGGTAAGCGCCGACGGTGCCGCCCCCGTGCTCGACGAGCGCCGCGTGACGGGTTTGGGAGTGATCTTCGCCGCGTTGGTCCACGTCAAGCGCAACCCGTCGCAGCGCCTGCTCTCTGCAGGTCATGCCGACGCCTCGGGTTCGGTGGAGTACAACCAGACACTGACCGACCAGCGGGCGGAGAACGCCGTCACGTTGCTCCGCGGCGATCGGGAGCGTTGGCGCACCTTGTCCAACGAGACCTCGCACCCCGACGACATCCAGCACATCCTCGCGTGGCAAGCCGCGGTCGCCGGCTGGGATTGCGACCCCGGTCCGATCACCGGAACCATGAACTCCGCGACGACCGCAGCAGTGCGACGGTTCCAGGAGCGCTACAACGCCGAGGTCGACGCCGCGACCACTGCCGGTGCGGACTCGCCCTTCACGACGAACATCGACATCGACGGGGACCCCGGCCCCCAGACCTGGGGCGCGTTCTTCGATGTGTACATGATCGAGCTCATGCGGCTCTTGCAGGTCACGACGATGACCGCGCTGCGCGAGCACCAGGCGCGCGCGCTCCCGTTCGACGACCTGCCGGCGTTCGTCGGTTGCAGCGAGCACTTCCCGTTCGCGACGCGCCGGCGCACCGCCTTCCAGGGGGATCCCTCGATCGAGCGACCGAGCAAGAACCCGCCCGACCGGCGCGTCGAACTGCTGTTTTTCGACCCCGTGGAGAAGCCGGAGCTCGAGTGTCACGCCGGTCCCCAGTGTCAGCCCGATCTCTGCCCGATCTACCGCAAGTTCGGCTATATCCAGGAGCCCCTCGGCATCCCCACGGGTCTGCAGCTGCTGGAGGTGGTGATTCGCTTCCAGGTGCTCGATCCGGAGGGCAACCCCATCCAACTCCCGGAGGGGTTCGACGTCGAGGTCACGTTCAGCGACGGAACCACGCGGCTCGAAACCCTGGACAGCCAGGGCATCCTGACGTTCGAGACGGCCCGCGACAAAGACAGCTTCACGTTCGCGCTCGGCACCGAGGGCACACAGACGTTCGTGATCGTCGAGACCGTCGATGGAGCGCTCCAGGTCTCCAAAGGCGCACGAGGAGACCTCGAATCCGCCTTCGCACGCGGTGCGCGTCACTTCCTGTTTCCCGCGAAGTTGAAGGCCAAACATCTCGACTGGCAAGTCCCGAGCACGGCGAAGTTCGAGGCGGGATCATTCACGGGTCTGCGGGACCCGCAGACCGAAGTTGGGCAACGCGGTGCACCCTTGGACATGGTTCTCGTGCCCCTGTGGCAGCACTTTGCGTTCCACTACTTCGATCGCTGGCACCAAGTGCGGCGTTCGGTGCCGCAGCCTCGCCCCGCGGCGGCAGGAACCGAGCCCATCGTGCTCAAGGGGTTCGACTTTCGGGGGGCCTCCCTCAAGCTCAACGAGAGCGGCATCCAGGCGGAAGCGGTTTGGGACCTGGTCGCTGGGGACGAGACGGTGCACTGCGTGCCGTGGATCCAGCGGCGGGACACGGTCGTGTTCGACGAAGATGGCGATGGCCTCGACGACTTCACCGGAGTTCCGGTCAACGGATCGCCGAGCGCCGAGGTCGACCGCCCTGGACCCAGCGCCACGGTGGCCTGGATCCTCCCCAAGAGCACGTTCATCCGCGCCGAGGGCGAGGCTGGTTCAGGCGCGAAGGAACGCGTGTTGGAGACGATCGAAAGCGGTCACGCGCATCACGAGGAGGTCACCCAAGCGGGTGTCCCGCGGCTCCGATACACAGACCTTCCGGCGCAATGGCATTCGCGCGACTACTTCAGCCGCCGCTCGAACGACGCGGCGGGGACGCGCACCAAGCACCAAGACCTCGACGCTTCCACCCATGACAATCCCGCGATCATCGATCTCGACGACATCGTCTTGTGCGGCCACATCCCGCGCAACCCCTTCGATGCCGATGCGCCCGAGTTTTCCCCAGAGCCAGGACCGTTCTCCGACCAGGAGGACGAGCGCTTCACGATCTATGACGCCGAGCTCCGTCCGTACAAGAGCGACGCGAGCGAGCCCTACTTCACCAAAGCCGCGTCCCTGAGCGTCCCCCCGCAAGGGCCGGTGATCTTCGATCATCCTGACGACACCCGCTTGGTCACGGCTGGCGTCGAGGTCTTCGAGTGTTTCGACCAGCGAACCGCGGCGAGTGCGAAGTTCGAGGGTCATCCCGTCGGGGCACGGGCGGCGGTGTCGTGGATCTCCCGCCGTCACGGGGCCTTCGTCAGTTTCGACGGCAACTATTCGTCTCCCGGAGCGGACGATACCAAGTCCACGAATGTGCATTTTGGTGACTCGGTCACGGTGGCGCTGCGCTGCTGCGGCCATGACGGCGACGTGGAGATCTTCCGCATCCTCCAGTTCGCTTCGGTGCGGCTCGAGTTCCCCTCCTCACCGACCAAGGGCACGGCGGTCACGCCGACGCCCAGCGACGCCCAGATCCGCACGACGACCCGCGACAGCCTCGTTGCCACGACCCGCCGTTGGAACGGCGGCGACGCCCAAAACGCCGATCCGTTCGTGTTCGAGGTCCGCGACGGGGGCTCGGTCACCGCCCGCGGCCACTACCATCCCATCCTCGTTCGCGGCGGGCCAAACACGCATTCCTACAGGTTCTCCATCGCCAACGGTGTCCGTGCATCCATGGCGCGCGCGTCCTCGTGGAAACCCGGCGATTTGGTCGCGGAATCCGGTGGCAGATTCACTGCCGCGCACGAGTGGGGGCACGGATTCGGGCTACCCGACGAATACATCGAGAACCTCAGCAACGCCTCGCTGCATAGCGACGGCATCGTCGACGCGGCCCGCAGTCCAGGATGCCCCTACAGTTTCGATCCCGAGGGCATGATGTCGGTCAACATCAAACCTCGCGCGCACTCGATGTGGCACTTGGCGCTCTGGATGAGCGAGGGGGGACATACGTTCGATGGCAAGACGGACTGGACCGTCGTTCACGGCAGCCAGCGCTACAAGCTCGCGCACAGCCCACCCGCGCAAAGCCGGGTTCGGTTCCCGATCCTCTCGCGCACGAACGTCACCCGCGGCGCGCGAGGAAACTTCGACATCTTCGCCTATGCGATCGGCGCCGATGGCTTCAACGCGGGCGACGGTTTGTTCGGAGCAACCGTCGCGGCGCCCTTCGACCTCCTGGTCGTCGTTCGCGTCAAGATGGCGTGGAGCCTCCTCGACGCCGACGAACGGGACTACGACGAAGGCCGGAAGCTCCTGCGGCGCGCTCAGAACGCGATTCACATCGCCTTCAACCGCGGCGATCGACGCGTGCTCGCACGCGGCACGTTCGAGGGCAAGAGCGTTCGTGCGCGGCTCTTGTTCAGCCCACGTTTCATCAGCCGGGCGTTCCCCACCGGTTCATCCGCGGAACGGACCGACTACCTCCAGGGCGTCGATTTCGATCCCAAGCTCGAACAGGACTACATCGTCTTCGTCAACGGCCTCGTGAGCGAACATGGAATCCACTGCGAGGTCGCGGCGAGCGACGATCCGGACCCACGGGGGTTCGTCGCGTCGTCCGGCCCGATCCGGCAGGCCAACGTGGACACCGGAGATATCGACGACGACATCATCGACGTGTTCGGGCAGCTCGTCGGCCTCCGCGATCCGACCACCGACGAGCCACGCGATTTCGCCCCCTTCGTCGACATGATCTCGGGGTTCTCACGGCAATCCATGGAGTTCCTCGGATGAACGCCCTGACCGCTTCGGTGCGTGCGGGGACGGTCTTCGTCGCACTCGCCGGGGTCGGCTGCCGACCCGAGCCTCGCGGCGAGCTCGCGGATCGCAGCCCCGAGCATGAGTCACGCAGCCCCGAGCACGCGCCGCGCAGCGAAGCGCAGGATACCCCGTGCTCCCTGGCGGAGCTTCCATGTCCGAAGGGACTTCCTCACCTCGGTCCGACGTCGGTCCCGGCGGAGATGTGGGCGCAAGTCGATCGGCTCGCCCCCTCCGGGCTCCTGGCCGTCGCGCTCCGCGGTGGCGAGGTCCGGTTGGAATCCGGATGTCTGCGTTCGGGGAAGTATCTCGAGCTCGCGAAGGCGCCCGCAAGCCCCGGCCGCGGCTGGGTCGCCTCCCGCATGTTGTTCCGTGCGGACGAGCGGAGCGAGGTCGGCGGGTGCCAGCACGCCACGCATCTCGTCGCGTTGTTTGCCCGGCACGCCGCACGCCCGAGCGGCGAAATGCTGCTCGTGCCACTTCCGTGCCCACCGGACTTCGCCGCCGGTAGGCCCTGCGTCGCCACCGGAGCGACACCCACGGCGCGCAAGGACGAAGCCCAGGCGCTGGCCCTGCAGATCACCGAGCTCCGCAGTCGCAACGATGGCTCGAGACACGCATGGGATCCGGCGTTCGTGGGGGCTGCGTTGGAGCTCGCCGCACGGATGCCCACCGACGTCACCGCGGCTGCGATCCGGGAGGAGGCGCTGCGACCCCTGCGGACCGAGACCCACGGGGGTTGCTCCATCGCGATGGAGAGCACCGTGATCGCCCGCGAACTCGAAGGCCACCCGGAGACACCGCGCCGGGAGACCTGGCTGAAGGCTTCGGCATCGCCACACTTCCCGTGCCAAGGTCGGCCAAGCTTCGCGCAATGCATGCCCCAAACCTTCACCCCCGGTCCGGGCGCGAACTGCTGGTCTCCCCATGTCCACCGTGATTGAACCCCTGCGGCACTGCGCCGCGGCTCCACTCGCCACGGCAGAGCTCCGGGATTGGCCACATCGTTTCGGCGGGGCGAATGGATGCAGTGTCACGGCGACGCCGTTGGCCCAGCGCTACCGCGTCGCGTGGTCCGTCGCGCTTCCCGGAGGGTTCCAACCCGAGTACCTGCTCGCGGTGCAGGACCGCGTCCTGGCCGTCGCGAAGACGCGGGACCGCGTCCTCTTCGCGCGAAGCGGTGCGATCCTCACCGAAGTTCGAGGCCGCGCGAGCGGCTGGTGCATCGCTGTGGACCAGGGTTGTCTGCTTGGGACGAACGCGGATGGAGACGTCGCAGCCTGGGAAATCGAGCGACCCGAGCGGAGAACCACGCTGTGGGGTCATTTGAGTGACAACGCGCATCGCTTCACGAGCGAAGGGGATCGAGTTTGGGTGGTCGCCCCGATCTTGCCGCGCCTCGGGGGTCGTCCACCGGGGACGGACATCGAAGCCTATCGCGTCCTCGATCTCGGGGATGCGAATGCGTTCCACATCACCCGACCCCGGGCCACGCCCGGCATGGGCAGCCTCAAGGTGCATGGCAGCCATGCGGTGAGACTCGCCGTGGGTCGCGATGAGGTCGCCGTGGCTGCGCTCGATGGCTTGCACCTCTTCGACCTCGGCATGAAGCCGAAATCCACGATCCCATGGCCTGACGCCGAACTGGCGCCCTGCTCCGCGTTGGCGACCCACGAGGGTGGCTGGGCCGAGCTGCGCCACGTTGGACCGAACGTCGTACTCCGCCTCGTCACGCCCGAGGCCTCGCCGATCCTCGTTCCCCTCGGGTCGCAGTTCACGGATGCGGGACCCCCCATTCCCGCGACGGGTGGGCATTGGATGGTCATCTCGAGCTCTGCGATGGCGTTGGTCCGGCCCTTTGGGGACGTTGCATGGACGCGCGCCCGCACCGGTCCCATCGGAGGAATTGCGAGCTCGGACGCCCGTTGCCAGTTCTGGGCCGAAGACCACCGCGTGCTCGCCTACGACGGCACGGGTGGCCACGTCGTCGCCGAGCTCACGGAGCGCCTCTGCACCGCACCCATCATGGGTAGGAACGCGATGTTCATCGCTTCTCGTACCCATGTCTTTGCGCTCGCGCCCACCGCCTGACGTCGCAAGCGCGGACGATCCACGTCCCCGCCCTTGGACCGTCGCTGGTGGTGGGTACCCAGTCTCGGAAAAATCTCGACGGCATTGGACAGTTCTTGCGACCGTGAGTGTTAACCGCAGGTAGAAGATAGCGCGAGCACGAGTCCAATGAACGAGCACAAGACGATCTCCCTACTCTCCTTCGTGTCATCGCTGGCGTTTGCGGGTTGCACCGTAGAGCTCGATGAAGTGCCTGCCGCCGTCGCGGACACGGACCCTTCGAGCGAGGGTTTCGGCCACGCAGATGCACCCATCCCCGCGGACGGTGATTTCCGGCAACTGTCGAACCTCGCCCCCCCGGTTTGTTCGCAGGTCCCGGCATCCAGCATGACCGGGGTCGGCAGCTATACCCGTCATGCGGGAGAAACTCGCTTGACCGCGCCCGACAGTCTGCTCGTTTTCTGGGTCGACCCCATGGCGGCGGGTCGCTGGGAGTTCCGCGTGGTTGCGCGCGCCTACTACGTAGGGTCGACTTGGCCGTCGATGCGGTTCTGGAAGGGGTCGCAGTTGCTCGGCGAAGTCGACGTGCAGCTCAGCGGTCACTTCGAGACCTACACGTTCGAGTTCGACAATCCCACCGACGTCGGTGCCGTTCCGTTCCTCATCGAGTTCGAGGGCGTCGCGGGTGACAAGCCGCTCGCGATCGCGGGCGTGGACATCGTGTGTCCCGGGATTTCGTGCGGGGATTCGGTATGCACGGGAGAGGACGTGTGCTGTTCCCACAATCCGACCGGCGAACTCGCATGTCTGGACGAAACGACCTGCCCGTTCACTTCACAAGCCCAGCTCACTCAAATCACCTGTGACAGCCACGCTGATTGTGGTGACGGAAACATGTGTATCGGTGCACGCTTTGGCAACGCAGAGTTCGCCATCACCTGCATCGACGAAGACGACTACGCCCCGGTCAGTGGCGGCGCCATCATGTATCCCGTCTGCGGATCACCGGGCCGCGAAGACGACCCCTGCCCCGCCGGCTTGACCTGCGGAACCGAAGCAGGAGCCGCGGGCATCCGCGTTTGCCGTTGACGACCTCGGCGTCCCGAGGTCGTTCGGGGACGGCCCTGCACGTCCTTCGAAGCCCGGGAATCCGGGCTCAACGCGGCTCGACCGCGGCGCCGCAGCGGGCGGCGAGCACGTCCGACCAGGGCAAGTCCGGTCGCTTCCGCGACCACGCCTCGACCAAGCCCGTGGCCTCGGTATCGCGCCCGGCCAAGCACAGCGCGTGGATCCGCGTGGAGTCGCGCTCCATCGCGAGCGCCCCACCGGGGAAGCGGCGCTCGTGCACATCGAGGACCGACAAGGCCCCCTGGGCGTCGCGTTGTTGCAGCGCCAGACGGGCCTGCTCGAGCATCCGGGTTTCCTCGGCAATCGGGTCCCCCGCGGACGCCCTCGGGAAGGTCGCGTCCTCCCGTGGGCGCTTTGCGGTCGCGGTGATCCTCGGCGACTCGGCAGACCCCTCCTCCGCGACGGGCCCGGTTGTTTGGGGTGCTGGACCGACGGGAGCCTCCGGGGCGGCGACGTGGGTCTCGGGGTTGGGCCCGCGACGCTGTGGAGACGACACCGCCCCCGCGGCGACCTGAGCCCTTCGTTCCACGGGCGCCGTGCTGGAGACCCCGTGGTCCTGGCTCAAAGACACCGCGCGCCCGAGGGCGACCGACCCCAGCGTCACCCCACCGAGGACGAGTGCTCCCGCAAAGCCCCGCCAGGCGGTGAGCGACGCAGGAACGAGCCCAGCAAGCACCGACCAAACGCCCGGAGTCGCCTCCGCCCCGAGCCGCACAGCCAGCAACGCGAGCCCCTGGCGCCGAGCGTCCTCGGTCCAAACCACCGGTTCCGAGCGTACTCGTTGGGTCCACCGCGCCCGAAGCATCTTCCCCTGCTCCCGCGCCCGATGCCGCCCCAGAGCCACCTCGAACCGCTCACGGGCAAGCCGCAGACGCGAGTGCACGGTGTTCACGTTCAGCCCGAGGATCTTGGCCACCTCCGGGATCGGGAGCCCCTCCAGGTCGGCGAGCACGAACACCGCGCGCTTGCGATCGTCGAGCTCGTCGAGCAGCGCCATCAACACGTCGTGCGCCTGGTGCTGGCCCACGACCACCTCCGGATCCTGCAGGCTGCTGCCCACCAGGTCCGCGCCGCCCTTCTCCCGCCGCGCATCCTCCCGCCGGCGTGACCGCCGCATCGTCGAGGCTACCCGGATCGCGATCGCGTAGAGCCAGGTGCGCGCGGCCGCCCGCCCCTCGAACGCGTCGATCCTCCGGTAGGCGACCAGGAACGTCTCCTGAACGGCGTCCTCCAGTTCATCGTCCGCGACTCCGCAACGCCGCAGGATGCGCGAGACGTAGCCCCCGTGATCGCGATAGAGGGCGGCCGCGCGCTGGAGCGACGAGTCTGGCGAGCTTCCGTCGGGCATCGGGGGCGCTCCATGTTAAGTGCCGCCGCCCGGCGGGGCACATCAGGAAATGTGCCGCGGGACGGAAGGCGCGCGCGGCACACACGCAGTGCGGAGGCGGCTCGATGTACTCGCAAGGGAGCAGCCCGGCCCCATCGACCGCCCGCGGCAACTCACTCTAAGCGCGCGCCTCGACCCAACGCCCTGGGCTCCACCAGCTCGCTCCTACGTCGCTCGAGCGAACACGGCACTCGCGCACCCATGAATACGCGAGCAAGGCTCATCGCATCGGACGTGAGCGGCCAAACCGTCGTGAGTGGCAAGGCTCAGACGGGGGCACGCTCTTCCCCCGCTCCAACTCGCGGTCGAGTTCCGGTCCGTGATGGACCCCCGCACCTTGCGGGGGGAACGAGGCGCAGTTCGGCCGACTCAAGAATACGGGACTCGACCGATCCGGGTAGAAAGACGATGGACCATTTACGGCTGGGACAACACGAGGTCGTCAAGGTAGTACGAGACGCCTGCAGACGCGTTGATGTAGAACTCCAGCCTGGTTAGCTCGCAGTCCGGCACCGTGTATTCACCACCCAGCTGGGTCCATCCCGTCGCCGTCACAGAGCCGCCACCAAGCCATGGATAGCTATTACCCGATCCACAGTTGAGGACAACCTGAGCACCAAAGTTTGCAGGTTCACCGTTGAGCAAACGGACGGAGACCGAAATGTTGTACGTATCTCCTGGCGTCACCAGCGGGATGAGATTGTAGGCTGGGCTATCGTAACCGTTGACCCGATTCGTCGTCAGCAGACTGTACATGCCAGTGTGTTGCTCGTCGGTCGTGACGGTGAAAGTCGGGCCGCCGCTCTGCGTCCACTGGGACCTCGTGCCGTCCTCGAAGCCGCCGTTGGGGACCAGGTCATCGGGTGGAGGTAGGACTTCTTCGCCCGTGGACTCGGAGGATTCTTCGCCGCCGCTTGAGGAGGAGGCGTCCGGCCCGCCTGTGGAGGACTCACCCGCGCTGCCACCTCCGTCGGAGGAACCGTCCACCGCCGAGGTTGAACCCGCGTCGGAGCCGGAGGCGTCCGGTTCCGTGCCGGATTCGGAGCTCGTTGATCCGGCCGACTCATCCTCGCTGCCGGCAGATCCGGAGACATCGCCCTCACCCTCGGGTCCGGAAGAGCCCGACGCGTCACCCTCGGTTCCCGGGGAACCCGTCGTGTCACCCTCGGTTCCAGGGGAACCCGTCGTGTCACCCTCGGTTCCAGGGGAACCCGTCGTGTCGCCCTCGGTTCCGGGGGAACCCGTCGTGTCATCTTCGGTTCCGGTGGTGTCCGCCGCCGCCGTCGAGGAGCTTTCCGCGGATGTCGCCGAAGTCGAGCTCGATGTGGACCCGGTGTCATCCGACTCTGACGACGTCCCCGTTGTCCCGGCAGTCTCACCGGACGATGAGTCGTCCGATACGGGATTGACGTCGTCACCGCAACCAGCGGCCATGGCAACGGCACAGAGCATCAACCCGAGGGAATGTTTTACTGTTTTCATAGCGGTCATCTAGAGGATGTGTCCAAGGAACCAGCGACTCTGGACAACTAACGTAGTGCGACACCACGCCGATTCAAGCGAAATGTTGACCGCAACAGCGGTTCAAAACAGCAACCTGGTCCACAACGTTTCACACTTCTCATCGTCGGTGCGAAAATTGAAGCTCAAGGCCCGACCTTTCACCCATCTCAAGTCTCATTCTGCAACACGTCTGAAAACAGGCAGATTGCGAGGGCATTGTAACACACACGATTCTAGATTCACGCGTGTCTCAAGTCGATGGTTTCACTGTGACCCCCGTGCGCTGGCAAGCGTCCCAAGCCGCTCCTCCATGCAGTCGGGTCGAGTGCCTTCAGACTCAACCAACCAGGAATCCTGGTCACACCGCTTCCTGAACTGGCGCACAACATCGTTCACCGCCATGCCTGGGCAGGGATGTGTCCGAATGTGACCCAATTCCGGTGGTGCCGCATGCGTTGCCACCTCCCGCGCAGGAGAGGAGTTTAGGCATACCCAGGTTGCGTTATCCGTTCTCCGGCTCACACGGGTTCCGGCAGGTCCGCGTACGCCGACCTGGAACTCTGTCACACCAATATTGACAGCGGCATCGACAACTCGCGCATCGGAATTTCCGGCACGCAGCAGAAGAGTAGCGCAAACGAGGGAGGCGCTCGCCCGAAGATCAGGACGGACGACTCACAAGCATTGGCAGAACGGCACATTGGCGCCCCAAGCCCTGAATGTGCAGGCTGACCCCTGCGGGCAGTCCGCAGCGTTCGGATCGCAAGCTTGTGCGACTGGGAAGCCGCCGATTTCGGTGGGGCACGCGTCGGCACAAAATGTGCCAGCCAGGGAGTAGTACGTGCAGCAAACCTGCCCAGCACAGTCATTGGGACCATCGCAACGCATGGCTTCACTGTCGGAACTACAGGCAAACGAATAGTCCCCCGCACTTTCCCTGAAGGATTAGCAACCCTGCCCCTCGCCGCAGACAAACAATAAATCTCCTGGAGAGGAATCACGACACGAGAGAACACCAGGAGTACTCACTGTGTCCGGATTGCAATGACCGTCGGAGCTACATCCTGCAGGACAAACACGGTCAACGATAGCGGCATCGACGCAGAGACGCGCGAGGCCATCGAGTTCTCCGGTGCGATTCGTGCACGAAAATGAGTGCCCCTCGCCACAGACGCATTCTCCCGTCCCTGGCTGGCAGACCGGCGTGTCCCCGGCGCAGGAGGGTTGCGAGACCCAGCTACCGTTGTCACTGCAGAGCTCCGGAGTCGCGCCGACGCAGCGATAGTTCTGACCATCTCCCGGATCGCACTCGAGGCAGTGTCCCTCGACGCAGGCAGGCGTGGACCCGGAACACGCAGATGCGTTCTGGAAAGCACCCCCCTCGCAGACTTGCGGCGTACGTGAGTCCTCACACCGCCGATCCCCTTCCTCGCACCCGCCCCCCGTTTCGCCCGTACCCGAGTCTTCGCCGGTCCCGTCGGTGAAGCGACAGTTCTGCGGACACGCGTCGCCGTCCTGCCTGCTGCCGTCGTCGCAGTCTTCCTCGGCCGGGTAGACAAACCCGTCGCCGCAAATCCACACGCTGCACCCGACGCACTCGTCGGTGTTGTCATCGTTGCCGTCGTCGCAGATCTCGTTGCCGATCCAGGTGTGTCCGTCGCCGCAGTACGCACGCTGGCAGTTCAGAAGACACCCGTTCGCGTTCGAGTTCTCCGCACCCCAGTCACACGTCTCGCCAGGATCTTCCACGCCGTCGCCGCATGTGGGGGGAATCGGGGCCTCGTCGGAACCCGACTCGGTGGTCGCAGCGGTTGCGGTAGCGCTCGTGCCTGTCGCATCGGTGCTTCCGCCGGAGGTGCTCGTGCCAGCATCGAGCGTGGAGGTCGTGCCATCCGCGGAGCTGGACGTCGTGCCGGTGGCCGTGACTGCGCCACTCGTTTCGTCTTCGGCGCCGGGGGTGCTCACATCGGCGAACACCCCGCGAGGGAGACCAAGGCGGCCGGCAACAGCCGCAACCGTGGCGGGAACAGGTGCCGAACACGGGAACTTGCAGCGGCGCGAGTCATGCGGCGGGATGCTACGCGGCACGACGTGGGGTCGCACGGCGACCCGCGACGGGCGCGCGGACGGATCCGGCCTGTGGGCCGGCTCTATGCAATCACGGGGAGCGTGCGCTTCGTGAGCTTTGCGATCTCGGGAAGGCGCGGTGGAACGCGAGCCCCAGGAACCCGCGCGGTCCAAAGGGCGCAACCTGGTGCAGCAACCCGCCCGGGTCGAGGGAGAAGCTCGGGCGGTTGATCGCGATGACGCCCTCGAACGCGGCCCACAGGGACATGAAGCGAAGGAGCTCGACTTCGAAGCCGACCTCGAAGGTCCAAGAGGCCCAGAAGGAAGCGGCGGCGTTCGAGTCGGTGAGGGCCGTGCCTTCGCCGCGTCCATGAATGGCACCGAAGTCGGGGCCGGTGCAAAAGGGAAAGTGCCAGCGCTTCTTCAAGGAGGCGCGAGGGCAGACGCGAGCACCCACCGTCCAAAGTTGGAGGCGGGCGCCAGCATCGGCGCGACCGGGGAGCGAGGCGCTGCGCGGGAACCAATACGCGACGGCGAGCCGGCCATGGATGGGGCGAATGCCGACGAACGGAGCGACGGCCACGCCTGCACCGACGCCCGGCAACGTGAGGCCTCCGACGCCTGCCCCGATCCGGGCGCCGGTCTCGAGTGGAAAGGAGGCGCGGCGGGGTGGAGCGCCCGCAGGCCGAGCCGCGGGCTCGGTGTCCGGGACGGCGACCGGCGAAGTGCTCCCGACGGCGGGGGGCGGCGAGCCTTCGCTGGGCGGAGGCACGATGCTAGGGGGCTCAGGCGAAACGGCGGCAATGGCCGCAGCGGCCGTGCCCGCGACCCCCGACTCCCCATGAGGGCGCCCGGCATCGGGGGCGGGAGGCACCGCGGTGGCCTCGGGTGGACCGCCCTCTGAGGGGTCCGACATCGGATCCCCGGAACTCCTCGAAAGCCCGATCGGATCGAGGGCCACGGCGACGACCACGGCGACGGTGCGCCGCAAGACCGCGCAGTCTTCGGCCGCGAGTTCGCGAGTCTCCAGGTGCGACCCGCGGCGTAACTCGAGCGCTGCGGCAAACCCTTGGCCCTGGGCGGTGATCGTCACGTGGGCGACGAGGGCGGCTTCGCTCGGGGACCCGAGGGTGGCGCCGGACAGTGTTTCGATCCAGCGTAGAAGTTCTGGGGACGCGGGGCAGCTCTGGGGCGCCTCCCACACGACGGCGACGGTCGGCGCTGTGGGCTCGCCCATGCTCAACACAGCCATGATCGCGGCGACCAACACTTGCGTTTTTTTCGCTGCAGCGGGGTGGCTGCGGCCACCAACGTACGAGGACTTCGCATGACCATCAATAAACTCTTCACGCTTTGCACTGCGGCGGGGTGGCTTTCGATCGCGGGTTGCGACTTCGACAAGACGCTGGGCTCGGTGGGCGACGACGAAACGGGAACGACGGGCGACGAGGACAGCGGGACCGCGACGGGGATGGTGTGTACGGAAGATGCCAGGATCTGTCCCGATGGCACCGCGGTCGGGCGCGAGGGGCCGGACTGCGAGTTCGCGCCCTGTCCGGGGGAGACGGGTGGCGACTGTCCGCCAGACACCATGACGTGCGCCGACGGACAGGTTCTCGTGCGCCACGGATCAAAGTGCGAGTTCCCGGCATGCGGCGATTGCCCGGCCGACGCGATGCTCTGCCCGGATGGGACTTCGGTCGGCCGGCAAGGGCCCGACTGCGAGTTTGCACCGTGCCCTGATGTGGAGCCGTGCGCAGTGGAGGAGTGCGGGCCTGCACCGGGGGCACCAAGCGGGATGTGCGAGGACGGAACGGTGTCGGGGCCGGTCTGCCTCCGAGGCCCAGAGTCGCTGGTGTGCTCGTGGCAGATCCGCGAGTGCCCCGTGGCTTGCCCAGACGATGCACGGCTATGCGCCGACGGGCGCTCGGTTGGACGGAGCGGTCCGGACTGCGCGTTCGACCCGTGTCCCGGCGAGTGCGAACCGGAGCAGTGCCCCGGCACCCCTCCGCCGATCGCGAACGAGATCTGCGCCGACGGAACGGTCTCCGGCCCGTTCTGCATGATGTACGACGACCTCGGCTGCGGATGGGAAGTCCGCTCGTGCGGTGAGCCATGCGATGGGGACGCGTACGTCTGCCCCGACGGAACGGTCGTCGGACGCGAGGGACCGAACTGCGAGTTCGCGCCATGCCCCGAGGTTTGCCCCGCCGATTGGGTCGAGGCGGAACCCGCCGCCTGCCCGAGCCCCGATGTACCGGTGCTCCCAGAAGCGGGCTGCTACGAACCCTGCATCGCCGAGGGCGATGCGTGTGCGCTCGACCACGTCTGCATGGAGGTCCAGACCCATCCCTGCGTCTGCGAGGGCGACGAGACCTGCTGCGACGCGTGCAGTGCCACCGAACTCCTCTGCGTACCCGAGGGGACCGGATCGGCATGCGCACAGCTCGAGCGTCGGCGCTTCTCGTCCGTGGAAGTCCACGAGTGCGGACTCTCGCCCGACGCAGCGGAGCCCGCCCTGTGCAACTGGATGGTGGCGTTCAACGACGGCCGATACGAGTGGGCCCACTCGGATGTGAGCGAGACCGGCACGTACGCCTGCGAGGACGGCACGATCACGACCGAAGTCGGTCTGATGGGCAGCTACGACCTCGGCCGCGGGATCCTCGTCTGGGACGGCTTCGAGTACGCAGCGCTCTAAGCCTCGGTGCCCGGGGTTGCGAAGGCCGACCTTCGCAACCCAAGCATCGGGCGCGTGCCCGCAAGCCCGAAGCCGCGAGCCCCGCCTGGACCAAGCCCGGGCGTCGCAGTCGCACGCCTCGAGCAGGAGCGTGGGCTAGAGCTGGCCGGCAGCTCTAAGCCCCGCCGACGGTCATCGCGTCGACGCGGAAGCTCGGCGAGGAGATCGCGGTCTTGAAGTCGAGGTCGCTCGCCACCGCGTCGATCCCCTTCAAGATCTCGTCGAGGTTCCGCGAGATCGTGATCTCCCCGACAGGCACGGTGAGCTGGCCGTTCTCGATGAGGAACCCCTCGGCCCCGCGCGAGAAATCGCCGGTCACGGGATCGAAGCCAAAGCCCATCATGCGCTGCACGAAGAGGCCTTTCTCGATACCCGCGATCAAGCTCTCGGGCGCGACGTCGCCAGCCTGGAGGTAGAAGTTGCTGGTGCTCGAGTGCGGGATCCCCCCGCCTCCGCTCGCAGAACCGGTGGGCACCAGGCCGAGTTTGCGGGCGCTGTAGCTATCGAGCAGAAAGCTCTCGAGCGTGCCGCCCTGCACGACGACGCGGCGGGTGACCGGACGGCCCTCGCCATCGAACGCGCGCGAGCCTGGGCCGCGATCCCGCAAGGGATCGTCCACGAGCGTCACACGATCGCTGCCGATCCGCGTCCCGACGCGCTCGGCGAGATAGCTGCGGCGGCGATAGATCGCGTCGCCGAGCACACAGCCCGCCACGAGCCCCACGATGGCCCGCGCGGCATCTTTGTCGAACACGATGGGATAGACCCCCGTGTCCATCTTTGCGCTGCCTAGCGCTCGGATCGCGCGCAAGGCAGCTTCACGACCGACGGCCTCGGGATCCTCGAGCTCCTCGAAGAAGCGCGCCCCGGTCCAGTACGAGCCGTTGCGCTTCTTGCCGTCGGCATCGTCGGCGATGGCCTGCACGGCGAGCGACTGGTACGTGCCGCTCTTGCGGGCGAGGAAGCCACCCGTGGTCGCCAGCACGCCGTGGGAGCTCGAGCGTGAGAACGAGGCGCCGTCCGAGGAGGTGATCCGTGGATCGAACGCGAACGCGACAGCCTCCGCCCGTTTCGCGAGCGCGATGCCTTCGTCGGCGTTGACGCGATCCGTGCGCGGATCGAAGAGCGCGAGCAACGGGATCTCGCGCGCGAGCTCCGAGGGATCCGGCGGGGCCGCCATGGGATCCGGCTCGCTGATCTGCGCCATGTCGACGGCGCGCGCGAGGAAGGCCGCGACGGAGTCCCGCGCGAGATCGGTGGTGGAGCTGACGGCGACGCGATCGTCCACCATCACCCGCACGGAGAGCCCGCTCGAGGCGGCCTCCTTGACGAGTTCGACCTCGCCTTCGCGGACGGAGATCTCGAGCTCCTTCCCCACCCCGACGCTCACCTCGGCATGCTGGACGCCGAGCGAACGCAAGACCTCGATGGCGTGGCTTGCAACGGATTCGAGTTCCATCAGACCGCGGTCCCCCCTACGGTGAGCCTGTCCAGTTTCACGGTGGGCATCCCAACGCCCACGGGCGCGCTCTGGCCATCCTTGCCGCACGTCCACATGCCGTCGGAGAGCTCGAAGTCGTGGCCGACCATGCTGACGGTGGTCAGCGCCTCGGGGCCGTTGCCGATGAGGTTGGCGGACTTGAGCGGTGCGGTGAGCTTGCCGTCCTCGATGAGGTAACCCTCCGTGAGGCTGAAGACGAAGTCACCGTTCGAGATGTTGACCTGGCCGCCGCTGAACTTCTTGGCGTAGACGCCCCGCTTGACCGAGCGAATGATGGACTCGGGGTCGTCCTCGCCGGCGAGCATGAGGGTGTTCGTCATGCGCGGCATGGGGACGTCGCGGAAGCTCTCGCGCCGACCGCTACCCGCGGACGATTCTTTGAAGTGCGTGGCGCTGATGCGATCGTGCAGGTAGGCGCGCAGGATCCCGTTTTCGATCAAGCGGTGCTCGATTGGGATCTCGCCCTCGTCGTCCACGTTGATGCTGCCGCGCGAACCGACGATGGCGGGATCGTCGATGACGGTGACGAGCGGCGACGCGACGGACTGGCCGATCCGATCGGTGTAGTTCGAAGTCCGCTTGCGGTTGAAATCGGCCTCGAGACCGTGTCCCACGGCCTCGTGGAGCAGGATTCCCGAATCGCCCGGAGCGAGCACCACGGGCATCGTGCCCGCCGGCGCGGGCCGGCTGTCGAGGTTCACGAGGGCGACGCGCACGGCTTCTTTGCCGTGGGCCTCGGGCGAGACATGCGTGAAGTAGTCGAGGCCGAAGCGACCACCGCCACCGCTCTGGCCGGACTCGGTGCGTTGACCATCGCTCGCGACCACGGCGACGCCGATCCGAACCATGGGTTGGATGTCGTAGCCGACGGCCCCGGTGCTCGAACAGACGAGGACCTCTTTGTGCACGGCCACGAGCGACGCGTCGACGCGTACGACCCGGGGGTCTTCGGCGCGCGCTGCCGCATCCGCGCGGCGCAGCAGAGCGACCCGATCGGCCCCGGCGACGTCTACGACCTGGGCCGCCACGGGATAGCGGTTCTTGAGGTCGAGCCGCCGGATCGCGACGGGGGCGACCCCGCCTCCGGATTGGGCGATCCGACTTGCGGTCTGCGCCGCGGCGAGCATCTCGTTCAGCTCGAGGCTCTCGGCGTAGGCGTAGCCCACCGCCGAGCCCTGCACGACGCGGATGCCGACCCCCATGTCGACGCCGCCGCCGACACTGCGGACGCGGCCGTCTTCCATGGAGATCGCCGCATGACGGCGGTATTCGAAGAAGAGATCGGCAAAATCCCCGCCCCGCTCCAGCGCTTTGCGCAGGAGCTGGCCGAGGATCTCGTCATCGATTGCACTTGGGCCGGTCACGAACGGCGCTTCGGCCGGTTCGATGGGCGACCCCGGGAGTCCGGACAGCGGCGATGCCACGGTCCGTAGCCTAACTGCTCTTCTTGCCTTTGCCCGCAAAACGCCGACGGAAACGATCGATGCGGCCTTCCGCGTCGACTTCCCGGGCACGGCCGGTCCAGAACGGATGGCTGTCCGACGAGATTTCGACCTTGATCACGGGGAGCTCGTCGCCGTCCACCTCGCGGGTCTCCGACGATTCCATCGTCGAAAACGCGGTCCATTCTTTGCCCGTCGAGGTGTCGACGAACAGGATTCTGCGGTACTCGGGATGCACGCCAAGTTTCATGACACGACCTACCAGCTCGACTTGGTCACGCCCGGAAGATCACCCTGGAGGGCGAGCTCGCGGAGCATCACGCGGCAGAGACCAAACTTGCGGTACACGGCCTTGGAACGGCCCGTCAGCATGCAGCGACGCGTCTTCCGCGTGGGGCAGGAGTTGCGCGGGAGCTTATTCAGCTGCTCCATGACCGCGAACTTCTCTTCGAGATCGAGCTCCGGATCCTTCAGCTTGTCGCGAAGATCGGAGCGCTTCTCATTGTAACGTTGGATGAGTTTGTCGCGCTTCTCGTCGCGCAGAACTTGTGAAAGCTTGGCCATTGCTGGGCGACCCCGGGAAATCGAGGGAGCCGGAAACTACTCCGGCCGGCACCCACCCGCAAGCCCCGAATCTACCGTCCCCGACGCTGCGCAAACTACGCCAGGCCCACGCGGCTCTTGAGGGCCGCGACCTCGGCATCGCGCAGATGACGCCACTCCCCTTCGGACAAACCGTCGGCGGTGATGTCGGCGAACGCGACCCGCAGGAGCTTGAGGACCGGGTGCCCGACCGCCTCGCCCATGCGCCGAACCTGGCGATAGAGGCCTTGGGTGAGCGTCATCTGCACCCACATGTTGGTCTCCGTGTCCTTCATGACGAGCAGCTCGGTGAGCGGCGCGGTGACCGTGCCGTCCTCCAAGGTGACCCCGGCCTCCAACGCTTGGAGCGTCTCGGCCGAAGGCTGCCCCTGGAACTTCGCGTGGTAGGTCTTCTCGACCTTGTAGCGCGGATGGAGCAATCGACTGGAGAGATCTCCATCGTTGGTCAGGAGCAGCACTCCCCGCGTGTGGAAGTCGAGCCGGCCGACGGGGAACACCCGCTGCGAGACGCCGCGCAGCAACGAGACGACCGTGGGGCGATCACGGTCATCGCGCTCGGCCTCGCCCGAGCTCACCACGCCATCGGGCTTGTTGAGCACGATGTACACCGGAGCCTCGAGCTGGATCGCGCGGCCGTCCACCGTGAGGTGATCGCGGGCGGGATCGATGCGCGAGCCGAGCTCGGTCACGACCCGGTTGTTGACGCGCACGCGCCCCTCCGTGATCAGCAGTTCTGCGCCCCGCCGCGAGCTGACGCCCGCGCGCGCCAGCACCTTTTGGAGGCGGACCGCCGACCCGAGCTCCTCGGCCCCCACGGGAACCTCTGGCGCCGAGGCCCGGCGATCGCGACCGCCGGGACTGCGCGGAGCCGAGGCCCGGCCGCGCGCAGGTTGGGGACGGGGACCGGGTCGCTTGCGATTGGGAATCTTTGCCATGGTTCTACGACCCTCTCTCGACGTCATCATCGGAGTCTTCGACGTCCGCATCTTCTTCTTCGCTCGATGGCTCGGGACGCGTCGGTGCCTCGTCGCGCGGAGGGACGAACCAACGCGCGCCGGTCGACGACCCCTCCGCGTCCTCGAGGTCCTCGCGCTCGCTCGGAGCGTCGTCGTCCTCGGGATCCTCGGCCTCCGCTCGCTCGGCGAACGGATCCTCGCGCTCCGCGGCGGCTTCGTCCGGGAGCAGGGCGTCCTCTCGCGCCGTCGCGTCCTCGCCCGAAAGCAGAGCGTCCTCTCGCTCCGTCGCGTCCTCGCCCGAAAGCAGGCCGTCCTCTCGCTCCGTCGCGTCCTCGCCCGAAAGCAGAGCGTCCTCTCGCTCCGTGCTGTCGCCCGAAAGCAGAGCATCCTCTCGCTCCGTGCCGTCGCCCGAAAGCAGGACGTCCTCTCGCTCCGTCGCGCCCTCGCCCGAAAGCAGAGCGTCCTCTCGCTCCGTGCCGTCGTCTCCCAGCGCGTCGTCTCGCTCCATGGCGTCTCCGCCCAGCAAGACAACCTCTCGTTCCACGGCGCCGCGTAGCAGGACGTCGTCTCGCTCCGTCGCGTCGTCTTCGCCCGAAAGCCCGAGGTCTTGCCGCGCCAGGCCTTCTTCGCCCAACCTCAGGGCGTCGTCCCGCCCGCCGCCCGCTTCGGCCAGCGGCTCGACGTGCTCCCGCGCGGTGCGGTCTTCGCCCGGTCCCGCGAAGACCTCTCGCTCGACGACTCCGTCGGACGCCAGCCCGCCCACCGCCTCGACACCCTCGAGTTCCGTACCGGCTTCGCGCAGCTCGAGGTGCTCCTCCGTCATCCGGCGTCCGTCGGAGTCTTCAGCGCCCGCGCGGTCAGAAGCGGCGTCACCGGACAGCTCGGCGTCACCGGACAGCTCGGCGTCACCGGACAGCTCGGCGTCACCGGACAGCTCGGCGTCACCGGACAGCTCGGCGTCACCGGACAGCTCGGTGTCACCGGACAGCTCGGTGTCACCGGACAGCTCGGCGTCGTGCTGCTCGTGCGGCGGACCGTCTGCGCCCGCCGCCTCGACGCCCTCGAGCTCCTTACCCGCTTCTTCGCGCGGGTCGGCGGCCCCAGGAGACGAATCCTGCGGCACCGCCACCCCGCCTTCGGAGGCCGCCGTGGCCGCTTCCGAGAAGTCGAACGACTCCTGGCTCAGGTCTTCGTCGTCGCCCAGCGTCTCGCGCAAGGTCGCCTGGCTCTCCTCGCTCAGCTCCTCGAACTCGTGCAGGTTCGGCATGTCGCGGAGACTGCGGAGGTTGAAAAACTCCAGGAACCGAACGGTGGTGCCGTAGAGGTGAGGACGCCCCGCCTCCTCCTTGCGGCCGACGTACTTGATGAGGTCGCGGTCCAGCAGAACCTTGAGGACCGCGCCGCAGTCCACACCGCGCACGTGATCGACCTCGGCTTTGGTGATGGGTTGGCGGTACGCGATCACGGCCAGAGCCTCGAGCTGCGAGCGGGACAGGCGGATCGGGCGGCCCGCGACGAGGCGCTGGACCCAGCGGGCGTTGTCGGGGTTCGTGCGCAAACGGAAACCGCCCGCGACCTGCCCGAGGATGACGCCACGGTCGTTCGTATCCGTGATCAGTGCCTTGAGCGCGAGCTGAATCTGACGAACGCTCGGGTCGGCGAGCAGGCGCTGCAAGTCCCGCACGCTCATCGGCTTGTTGGACGCAAAGAGCACGCTCTCGAGGATCGACATCAGGCGCGGAGATGCCTCGCCTTCGACCTGGGACAGGTCGTCCTCGGGATCGACGGGGATCGAGTCGGCGAGCTCGATGCCCGTGCCCTCCGGAACATTCGCGGCGATTGCGACCGCCGACTCGACTTCGGGCTCGGGACCGGCGGGGACGCCCTCCCCTTGCGCCTCCGGAGCAGGCTCGGCATCGAGGTCTTCTTCTTCGGCGACTGCGAGCGGCTCGGATTCGTCGTCACGCCCTTCCGCGGGCCCTTCCGCGGGCCGGTCGGCGAGGGCAGCCACGAGGTCGCCCACGCTCGCCTCGGCTTGCGGAGACTCGGGCGGCCGGGCTCGGCCTGCATGGCCTGGGCGCGGGGGCGCTTTCTTTGGCGCTTTGCGGCTACGCATGTCCGTCGGGCTCCGGGTCGAGCGGAAGGACGTCCTCGACGGCCGCGCCCGTCTCCCCTTGATACACCGAAAGCAGCTTCTGTGCCTCTTCTACGGAGGTCCGGCGCTCGATCGTGATGGTGTCTTGTCCGGGCTCCTGCCGGACAAAGATGATCCCGAGCTTGGTGAGCTCGAGGACGGACATGAGGGTCACCACGAGCATCGCGCGGAGCTCCGACTCGCTGGGCCACGTCCGGCCGAGGAACAAGGACTCGAACTCGACCGTCGACGAGCCCTCGAGGATCAGCGTGAGCTGCTGCATGCGCTGCGGCACCGAGACGCGCTCGAGCACCACCTCGTGACTCTTGTGGATGCGAGCGCGCTGGAGGATGCGCTGATAGGCCTCCGCGAGCCGGAACATCGTGATGGGGGCGAGCCCTGGGTCTACGAGCGGGAGCTCGATCTCGCCGCCACGGTCGAACACATCGCGCCCCGAAAGTGGGAGACGATCGAGCTGCTCCGCTGCGGCGCGGTACTTCTGGTACTCGAGGAGGCGGGCGATGAGCTCTTCCCGGGGGTCGGGCCCGTCTTCGCCTTCGGCGTCGCCTTGCTCGTCGTCTTTGTCGTTGTGCGGGAGGAGCTCGCGCGACTTGAGGTAGGCGAGCGTGGCCGCCATCACGAGGTAGTCGCCCGCGATCTCGAGGTCGAGCGACTGCATCAGCGCGAGGTACTCGAGGTACTTCTCGCAGACGAACGAGATCGGGATATCGAGGATGTCGAGCTCGTGCCTCCGCACGAGGTGCAGCAGGAGATCGAGCGGCCCCTCGAACTGCGGCAGCTCGACGGAACACGGGCGATCGGGAGGCTGCCCCAACACGCCGGGCTCGGGCCGGCGGCCTTGGCCAGGCGGCGCCGCGCCGGTCTTGCCCGCGCCGGACGGAACCGACTCGGCTTCGTCCGGGCTCGACCCGCGCGTGCCTTCCTCATCGCCGGACCCGACCTCGGGCTCGTCCGCAGCCTCGGCCGCGGGCGTCGCGGGACCCGCGGAGCCGCGTTCCTCGAGGGCGTCTCCCGGATCTGCGGGGACGCCGGGAGGACCGTCGGCGCCCGGCGGGTCGATCGAACGATGGTTCACGCGAAAACAACCTCAGACGACGGCGTCGAGCACGAAGTTCGCCCAAAGTAGGAAGGGCGCGAACAAGAAATCGAGCGCGCGCGACAGCACCAACGCGATGAGGATGATGCCACCCCACTGGGCGAGGAAATCATCCACGGCTTGATGTCGGGCGCCGAGCAGCCACGCGAGCACCTTCCCGCCATCGAGAGGATGGACCGGCAACAGGTTGAAGACGAACAGCAGCACGTTGAGGTTGAAGAACAACCGCAGCGGCGAATCGGAGGGGAGCGGACCCGCGAGGACTTCCGCGGACGAAAGCGCGAACACGACCAGCAAGGTGGCGAGCGCCATGATGAGGTTGGCGAGCGGCCCCGCGAACGCCACGATGGCCGCGCCGAACCGCATGGAGACCTTCCGCGTGAAGAAGCGAGCCTGATACGGCACGGGTCGCCCCCAACCGAACAAGAGCCCGGGGCTCGCGACGGCGAGCACGATGGGCAACACCAGCGTCCCCACGGGGTCGGCGTGCGAGATCGGGTTGAGCGTGAGGCGGCCCTGGGACTCGGCGGTCGGATCGCCCAGGCGATGCGCCGCGTACGCGTGTGCGAACTCGTGGACCGTCACCGCGGCGACGAGGAACAAGACGTAGAGCCCTGCGATGCGAAGATCGGCGGCGCTGATGCCGAGGAGCGTCGCGCTCGAGAGCAGGAACGGATGAATCGCTGAAACGAGGACGGCCACGCGAGATCGTTGCCCGGAAGGAAGGACGTCAGTGCCAGAGTGTGTGGAGGGACGGCGGCGACTTCAAGTGAGGTCCCCAGGAGGTGGCCAAAGCGGCCCAACCCGCCGGTTTTCGTGCGTTCCGGCGGATTGCGAACTTCGCGCAATTCCGCGGAGCGGTGGACGCTCGCACATCCCTAGCACTCTCGCTAGCACCCGCCCAAATTGGCGTCGCTGGCGGCTCCGGAGGGCACGTTGCTCAAGCCGTCGTACAGGGCCTGGATTTTGCTGACGCAGAGTGCGGGATTCTGCGTGACGCTGAACGAGCCGCCGACCGCCTGCAACCCCACCAAGCCGAGGTCTTGCAAGGCCGTGTTGCCGCGGATCGTGAGGTTCTGCTGGACGACGGCCAAGGTCGAGAGGCCCGAGATCGTCTGCAAGCTGGCGTTGTTGGTGATGAGGAGGTTGCTCTTGACCCAGTTGAGACCGCGCAGGCCGTTGAGATCGGTCAGGGCCGAGTTGTTGGAGACGGTGACCGAACCGGGGGCGGCGTCGTTGTTGTCCACGCCCATCGGCGTCGAATCGCCGGCCGTGCCGACCTCGCGCAGGTTGTCGAGACCCGTCAGGTCCACGAGCGCATCGTTGCCGTAGACGTAGACGTCCCGCCCCACGTCCGTCAGGCATGCGAAGTCATGCAGGCACATCATGCCGGTCTCGCTGATCGTGAGGTTGCCGCTGATCCGCGTGAAGCCGCGATAGGTCTGCGCATCCTCGCCGCTGTAGACCTCGGCGGTGCCCACGAACTCACCCTCGTCGCACGAAGGCGGTGGGGTACACCCCGTGGCGTCACCGCCATCATCGTCTTCTCCAGGGGTGAACAAACACGCGGGCGTTGCCGCCAAGACCGCCCACACGAGCGCGCACCGATGTAGAGAGGCTAGCGTCACATTCGCTCCTGAACCGTGTATTCTAGATTTTTCCACGCCCCGCGGCGCAGCGCCAGCATCCCCGGTAGGTCAGGCGCGCGGATGATGTTTGTCGTAGGCGGCGCGCACGTGAGATTGACTGAGGTGCGTGTACACCTCGGTCGTCGAGATGTCGGCGTGCCCGAGCAGCGTCTGCAGCGAGCGTAGGTCACACCCACCTTCGAGCAGGTGGGTCGCGAAGCTATGGCGCAATTTGTGGGGCGAAATCGGGCGAGCAATCCCGGCTGTCTCCGCGTGGCGGCGAACCGCCCCCCAGGCGCCTTGCCGGCTCAAACGCTGGCCGCGGTGGTTCACGAACACGTGCGCCTGGGGCGAGCCGCGACGGACGAGCTGGGTCCGGCCGTGGGCCAGCCACGCGAGCAAGGCATCTCGCGCGGGGTCACCGACGGGCACGAGCCGGTCTTTGTCCCCCTTGCCGACGACGCGGGCCATGCCCTGGTCGAGGTGCAAGTGACCCAACACGAGGTCGAGGGCCTCGCTGATGCGGCAACCCGTGGCGTACATGAACTCGAGCAAGGCGGTGTCCCGCAACCCGAGAGCGGAACCCGTGCCTGGGGCCGCCAACAATGCGAGCACCTCGTCGCGGGTGAGCAACGCGGGCAGTTTCTTGCCAAAGCGCGGGAGCTGCACGGCCTGGCATGGATTGGACTCGAGGTGGTGCGACGAACGCAGGTAGCGGAAGAGCCCCCGGACCGAGATCAACATCCGCGCTTGGGATCGGGCGGACAACCCCGACACGGCGAGGTCCGTGGCGTAGGCGACGAGCAACGGGCCGTCCACAGCGACGACGGCGAGCTTGCCTTGGGCTTCGGCGAAGCGGGCGAACCGGGCGAGGTCACGGCCGTAGGCCTCGACGCTGTGGGGCCGAAGGCCGCGCTCGACCGCGAGGTACTGGCGATAGCTTTCGATGGCGTCGTCCAACGTATGGTTGGACTTACTCATCGGGAGCGAGCCCCAGCGCCTCGCGCACGAGGTGCATCACTTGCGTCGCCTGGATTGGTTTGGTGATGTACGCGTTGGCGCCGAGGGCGAGCGCGCGGTGCCGGTCTTCCTCGGCGCCCTCGGTGGTGATGATGATGATGGGGACGTCGCGATAGGCATCGTCGGCCCGCAATCGCTTGACGAGCTTGAGGCCGTCGAGGATCGGCATGTTGATGTCCGTGATGATGATGTCGAACTTTTGCCCCGCGATCTTGCGCAGCGCATCGACGCCATCGTCCGCTTCCGTGACCCTGAGCTGACGAATCCGCATCAAGGCGAAGACGATCATCTTGCGCATCGGGGGGCTGTCTTCCACCACCAGTGCGTTGAGCAGCTTCGCTTCACTCATGCCCCAAGAGCTCCTCGAGTCCTGTTCGCGCCAGCGGAAGCTCCCCGCAATGCGCCCGGATCCATGCCGACTCGAGCATGATGCCCGCACACTCGGCGATGATCTCGAGCAACGCGAAGTCGGACTCCGAAAATGCCGATTTTTGCGGCAGGAACGCCTCCAACCGCAGGAGCGCGACCAAGCGCTCGCCGCTTCGCAGCGGCAGGTCCAGCAACCCTCCATCGCGCGGGGGAGGCAGCTTGGCCGGCGGCACGCCGCTGTGCACCACGACCTCGGCGCGCGGAATCTCTGGCGGACGCTCGGCGTCCTTCCAGCCCACGGTCTGGAGCGGAAACCACGTGGCGCGCGGCTCATCGAGCCCGTAGAGGCAAAAACGGCCGACCCCGACGAAGTTGAGCACGATCTCGGTGACCGTCCGAACGACCTCACCGATCGTCACGGCCGATTGCAGCTGCCGGCCCGCGACGTACATCGCCGCGAGTTGGTAGTGCTCGAACTCGAGGACTTCGAGCCGCCGGCGGTACGAGGTCGAGGGGAGCTCGAGCGGCGCGCCACGTTTGTGCATGTGGGCGACCTCGGCTTCGAGCCGCTCCACCTGCCGGGTCAAGCGCGCCACGAGCTCGGGATCCTTGATGGCGTCGGCGTTCGTCGCCAGCCGCGTCCGCAGGTCCTCGTTCTCGTCGATGAGATCGCGCACGAGCCTCTGCCCACGGGCGAAGAAGTCCTGCAGAAATGCCTGAGTCCGCAGCTGCAGAGACGGCTGGGAATCATCCCCGCTCACTGCACTCTACGATATCACAGCCCTCGTCACGGCAAGCATTTGCTGAAGAAGCGGCGGATGCCTTCGGCGATGGCTTCGACCCTCAGCACCTCGTGAACGAGGCCCGTTTCGACCACGGAGTACGGCATGCCAGGCATCACGGCCGTCCATGGGTCCTCTGCGACGATCGTCGCGCCCGCCCGATGGGCCACGGCGACCCCTTCCCGGCCATCCGATCCCATGCCTGTCAGCACGATGCAGCACAACCGAGGCCCGTACTGGGCCGCCGCGGACGCAAAGAGATGATCGCCGGACGGAGTGATGACGGGCGACCCACCCGTGCGCTGCGGAGGCACGATCCGAACCCGTGGCAAGTCCATGGGACCGGCGCCCGCCTCGACCTCGAGGTTCGCCGCACCCGGGGCCACGTACGCAACCCCGGCGCACAGACGCTGCCCGTCTTGGGCCTCCACGACGTGGATGTTGGCCAAGCGATCGAGGCGCTGCGCGAATGCCCCCGTAAACCGCGCCGGCATGTGCTGGGCGATCAGGAGCGCGACCGGCCACGCGGGGTCGATCGCACACACGATCTGTTGGAGTGCAGGGGGGCCCCCCGTAGAAGCGGCGATGGCGACGACGCACGCCGGCGGCGGACCCGAGGGGACGTACGGGCGGATCGGCCGGACGTTGGACAGGTCGTCCTCGCGCGACTTGGCGGACACCGCCAACGCCATCGCTCGATCGCGCAGGCGGACGGCTTGCAACCGCCTCACGATCTCCACCTTCTCTTGGAGCTCGCGCTCGATCGCCTTGAGGTCGGGAGAGACGTCCCGGGTGGGCTTCGCGAGGAAATCGAGCGCGCCGAGCTCGAGCGCGCGGAACACATGCTCGCGCTGCGCATAGCCGCTGACGACCAGCACGGGGGTCGGGCGGTTCGTCATGAGCAGGCGCAAGAACGCGAACCCGTCCATCTCGGGCATGTCGAGATCGAGCGTGATGAGATCCGGTGCGAGGTCGAACGCAAGCTTGAGCGCTTGGCGCCCGTTCATGGCGCGCCCCACGACCTCGACGCCCGGGAGCGACTCCAGCATCGTGGCGATCGTCTGCCGGTTGTAGGCAGAGTCGTCGACCACGAGGGCCCGCATCTTCACGGGGTCACGCGTCGTGCTCATAGGGGGCGCCGATAGACGAGATCACGGCTGAGATGGACGAGATCGAAGCGGCTCGTGACGTTGAGCAGCGACTCCGAATGCCCGAGCAGCAGGTACCCGCCAGGACGCAAGACCTCGAAGAAGGCGCCGACGATGCGCTCTCGCGCTTCTGCGGACAAGTACATGAGCACGTTCCGGCAGAAGATTACATCGCACTCGCCCAGAACGTGGAAGCGGTCGGTGGCCATCAAGTTGAGGTGGCCAAACGAGCACATCGAGCGGATGTCCCCGCGAACCGTGAAAAGTCCATTGTGCTCGCGGAAATAGCGACGTTGATACCGGGGCGGTGCCGTGCGGAAGCTCGAGGGACCATAGCTCCCCGCCCGCGCCTGCGAGACCACCTTGCGGCTGATATCGGAGCCGATCACCCGGATCCGCCAGTCCGCGAGGCGCTCGTCCTCGTGGAGCAAGATCGCGAGGGTATAGACCTCCTCCCCGGTCGAGCATCCGGCGCTCCAGATCGTGAGGCGGCGCTTGTCGCCGAGCGACGCGATGATCTCCGGCACGAGCTCGATGCGGAACGCGTCGAGCTGGTACTGCTCGCGAAACAAATATGTCTCGTGGGTGGTGAGACGCTCGATGAGATCTTCGAGCTCCCGAGGCCCCGCGGGGTCGTAGCGCAGGTAGTGGTAGTACTCGCGGTAGGTCTGCAGACCCAGCGTCTCGATCCTCGGAGCGATGCGGCGCTCGAGGAAGAAATTGGATTCGATCCCGTACGAAAGGCCACAGAACGCGTGGATCGCCTCTTGAATCAGGCGTGCGTCTTCCCCCTCGAGCGGTGGACGCGGCCGAGCTCCACGCCGCCCAGGCGGCTCCGTCACCGCAGACTCTCCAGCTTGGCGATCGCGTCGCGGATGACCTTGCGAACGACCCGATCTTGCTCGGCTGGAAGGGCGCGCCGCAGGGACGCGAGCGCGGTGAGATCGGCCCTGGCGGCGAGCACCTCCGCCGCCGCCCAACGCACATCCCACCGCGCGTGGTCGAGTAGCCCGAGCAATGCCGCCGTGGCGCGATGCTCGGGGAAGTGCAAGAGCGCCCGCGCTGCCGCCTTCACGACCTCCCAATCATCGGAGGTGCATAGGCTCATCAACATCGTCAGGTCCTGCTCGAGGCCGCTGCAACCGAGGCCCACGATCGCCTGGACCACCACGCTCGGTACCGGATCTTCTGCGATGACCGCCCGAAGGCGCGCCAGACCGACCGGGTTGTCGAGGGCGACGAGCGCCTGGACAGCGGCCGCACGCACCATGGGCGAACGGTCCTCCGTCGCGCTCGCGAGCGGCTGGACGGAGCCCGCGGCCTTGAGCTGTCCGAGACTGCGGCAGGCCGCCGCGCGCACCTGCGGTTCCTCGTCCGCGAGCGCGAACGCCAGCGCGCCAGCCCCCTCGTGCTCGCCTTCGACCTGCCCCAGTGCTCCCGCGGCCGCGACCCTCACCTGCACATCCGGAGAGCCGAGCATGGCCACGAGCTGCCCCGTGTAGAGCTGGCTTCCGAGCTCGCCCACGACCCGACACAGATTGGCGGCGAGGCAGCCCTGCTGCGGCCACGGTTGATCCACGCAACGCTCGAGCTCTTCCAAGGCGTCTTCGCGGCGCAAGATCGCCACGATCGCGTCCGCAGCCGACTCACCGCGACGCCCTGGGTGCTGCAGCGCGCGGCAGAGCTCGGCCAGACAGCTGCGCCCGCCGACGCGCTCGAGCGCCTCGGCCGCGGCGATCGCCCGGTCGTCATCGGTCCCGACGAGGCTCTCGGTCAAGAGCACCAGCAACCTGCCATCCACCGGGGGACGCAGCGCGCCGATGAGCCGCAAGAGATGGTGATAGCTGCGTTCGTCCGTGCGTGACTTGGCAGCCAGCACGTGCTTCGCCGCGTCCTCGCCGAGGCAGGCGGCGGTCAGTAGCGCTTGCTCGCCCAAGATCGGGTCATCCATCGCGCTCAGCAGGAGCGGGACGATCTCCGAGTCCCCCGCGAGCCCGGCGAGCTTGATCGCCGCGACCCGGACCTCGAGGGCACGGTTGTCGAGCAAGCCGCGGATGTGACTGCGCGCCTGCGGGCTCACCCGCCGGAGCATGGCTGCGATCTCGTCCGCACCTTCGAGACGCGTATCGATGCGGACGAGCGACACGGCGGCGGTCGCCCGCACCCCCGCCATGTCGTCCTCCAGCAGCGGGACGAGCAACGCAGCGGCCTCGATCCGCGCGCTGTTTCCGAGCACCGCGGCGGCGGCCTTGCGGGTGTACGGATCGATGAGCAGCGTGGTCGCGCGAACGAGCGGAACCTGGAGCCCGCCCGAGCGGAGAGCTTCGAGCGCATGCACGCGGAGCATGGAGGTCGGATCGCCGAGCAAGCTCTCGAGGGCGGCCGCCGCATCGGTGCCTCCGAGCTTCCCGAGCGCAACCGCTGCGGACCCACGCAGATTGGTCTCTGCGGCGCGATCCGTGACGATGCGCGCGAGGCATCCCGCGTGGGATGGATCCCCGATCTCGCCCAGCAGGTCCACGAGCAAACGTTGGCCGGTCCCGGGCTGATCGAGGCGGCGCAGCAGCCCGGCCGTCGCCCTGGGTCCGATCGCGACCAAGACCTCGTGGCACGCCGCCCGACCGTTGATCGCTTCCTTGGAGACCAGTCCATCGAGGAGGTGCTCCGCGACGGCCTCGAGGACCTCCGGCTTGTCGACGTCGAGCTCGACGAGCTCGCGCAACACGGTCGTCGCCTGCTTGCGCTCACGCCACGCAGGCGCAGACAAACGCTCGACCCACATGCGGTAGCGCTCGGGCAACTCTACACTCACGACCACACCTCCGCGTTGCGCCCAAGTGCTGCCATCAAACTCTCGACGGCATCGTCGAACGGATCGCGCCCCTTGAGGTTTGGAACCAACGATGCAAGCACCGCTTTGGCGCACTGTAGATCTTCTTCGAGGAGCATGTTGGCCTCTTGGCGGCCGCGTGCGTGGAGTAGGCGCTCGGCGTGGAACAGGATGACGTCGCCGACGACCCGGCGCGGTAGGACCTCGTCGGGGGGGTCACAGCTCTGCTCCGAGCGAAGCGGCGGACGGCCGAGGAGTTCGTCCAACGTCGAGCCAAGCTTGTGGCCGAGATCGTGGACCTCGAGGTGCGCGTCGGCACCATAGAGCCGCGCGGGCTCCCGTTTGTACCGGCTACGCCGGTACGCGGCCGAGATGAGGACGACGACCTCGACCCCGAGCCCACGCGCGTCCGCGATCAAGAGGTCGCCGGGCAGGCCCGGCAGCGCGACATCGAGGACGAGCGCCGTGTATTGCGTGCGCTCCAGCCGATCGCGCGCCGCTTCGGCTGAGGCCGCATGGTCCAAGGAATAGCCGTGCTGACGCAGCACGACGCCCAGGGCCGTCGCAATCGCGGGGCGCTCGTACGCAAACAAGACCGCGCCGGACACTACCCTTCCTCCTGCTCGGGCTCGACCGAGAGCGGTGGAAGCGGCGCGGGACTTGGGACCATGGGATCGATCACGGTCTCGAGGTTGACGACGAACACCATGTCGTCACCCGAGCGGCACACCCCCGAAAAGAAGTCTGCGTTTCCGTGACCGAGCGGGCGAAGCATCGAGGGCGCCGGCCGAACCGCGCGGGCGTTGAGCCGGAGCTCGCCGCGGATCCGGTCGATCTTGAGGCCGGCGATCCGCCCCTTGACGCTCACGATGACGAGCTTGTTGAAGCGATGGAGCGATGGATCGACGCGTGTGCCGAACCGAAGACGCAAATCGATGACGGGGATCACCACTCCGCGCAGCGCGATCACACCTTCCACGAGCGCGGGGGCGTGCGGCACCCGCCGGACTGGATGCGGCGCGGCTTGGATCACTTCTTTGATCCGCATGATGTCGATGCCGTAGATCCCCTCCCCCACCGCGAACCCCGCGAGTTGGAGCTCCTCGTCGTCGGGTCCCCGCTCCGGCGCGTCCCCCAAACGATCGATGCGCGCGTGGGCACCCAGAACGCGCGCGCTGGCCGACTTCGACTCACGACGGCGTTCCATCATGCTTTCGCCCTCACCGGAGCCGGCACGGACAGGAAGTCCCGAGGATCGAGCAGGACGTCCAAGTCGAGCACGATGAGCAGCGAATCCTCGTAGCGCGCCAGCGATTGGATGAAGTCCCCGCGCGTCCCTCCGATGGCGCCCGGGGCCTCCTCCAAGTGCTCGGGTGCGATGGGCACGACGCCCACGACGCTGTCGATGAGGATCCCGTGCAGCTCCCCTTCGTGGCGCACGATGAGGACCCGGGAGCTCCGGGTACGCGGACGACGCGACAGTCCGAGCCGCGCAGCAGCATCGATGACCGGGATCACCGAGCCGCGGACGTTGGCGATGCCGAGCACGAAGTCGGCCGTGCGCGGGACCTCCGTCGTCGTCATGGGCTTCGAGATCTCCGCGATCTGACCGATGGAGACCCCGTAGGTCTCGCCCGCCACCTGGAACGCGATGTACTGCTCCAGGTCTCCGCGGACCTCGCGGACATAGCCATGCTCGTAGTCTTCCTCGGTCGCGAAGATCTCACCGCTCGCGAGCAACGTTTGCCAGAGGTCCTTGGACTCAGGCACGCGCGACCTCCCTGCGATCGGCGGACTTGTCCGGACGCGTGATGCTCTCCTCGACGAGCTTGGACACGTCGAGCAACAGCACGGTGCGACCGCCCGCGATCTCCGTTGCACCCGCGATGCCGGGGACCGCCCGCAGCGCCCGACCGAGCGGTTTGATGACGACGTCCTGTTGTCCGAGCAGCTCATCGACCACGAGTCCCACGCGGTGCTGGGCGAGCCCCACGATGACGACGTAGAAGCGGTCCATGTCGCGCTCGCCCTTGCCGCGGGCGAGCGCGAAGATCCGATCGAGGTGCAGCAGCGGCAGGGTCTTCCCGCGCAGGCTGATGACCTCGTGGCCCTCGATCGTGCGGATCTCGCTCCGCTGGACCATGATGGACTCGAGGACGGAGTTGAGCGGGATGCAGTAGGTGCGCCGGGCCGACTGGATGACCAGCGCCTGGATGATCGCCAACGTCACGGGCAGGGTGATCGCGAACTTCGTGCCGCGACCGGGGCTCGTATCGATGTCGATCATTCCCGACAGGCGCGCGATGTTGGTCTTGACGACGTCCATCCCCACGCCGCGGCCGCTCACGGACGTGGCGGACTCCCGGGTCGTGAAGCCGGGAACGAAGATGAAATCCAAGACCTCGGGCATGCCGAGTTCGCGGCTCGCGGCGTCATCGACGAGGCCGCGCCTGACCGCGGTTTGCCGGATCTCTCGCCACTCCATGCCGCGCCCGTCGTCCTCGACCTCGATGACGACGCGGTTTCCCTTCTGGAACGCGCGCAGGTCGATGCGTCCAACGCCTGGCTTGCCCGCGTCCTTCCGGTCTTGGCTCGGCTCGATGCCGTGATCGATGCAGTTGCGGATCATGTGCATGAGCGGGTCGCTCAACTCCTCCACGATCAGCTTGTCGAGTTCCGTGTCCGCACCCGAGATGTTGAGGCGCACCTCTTTGTCGGCCTCGCGCCCGAGCTTTCGGACCACGCGAGCAAGCTTGTCGAACACTTGCCCGAGCGGGACCATGCGCACGTCCAGGATCCCCTGCTGCAGCAGCGAGAGTTTGCGGTCCATGCTGCGGAGGTGCACGCGAAACTCGCGGGAGACGTCGGCTGTGCCTGCGAGGGCTCGCAGCGGTTCGAGCGAAGACACGAGGCTCGCCTGCAATACGCCGAGCTCACCGATGAGGTTCATCAAGTGGTCGAGCCGCGAGAGCTCGACGCGCACGGTCTGGCTGACGCTGCGAAGGCTGAGCTCGGGCTGCGAAGGCCCCTCGTCCTCCATCGAGACGGGCGGCGCCGTGGGGCGCAGACGCGTCTCCGTTGCGACACGAGCGGTCGGGGCCGGGGCCGAAGGCTCGGACATTGGCCGCGCCTCTTCGCGTTCGGTCGCGATCTCGGCCACATCCACGCCGTCCTCTCCCACCCCTGCGGTGAGCTGCTCGAGCGAAGCGTCCGAGCCCATCAGGATGTCGAGATCGATGCGGTCTTCGGCGCTCGCGTCTGCGCTCGGCAGGTACGTGATGACCTCGCCGAACGCCTTCATCTTGTTCTTGAGCGACTCGATGCCGACATCGATCGCCATGAGGTCGAACGACGCGTGCACGCGATAGAGCTTGCGGCCGAGCCTCAGGTTCTCGCGCAGGCGATGCTCCTCGTATTCCGTGAGCACGCCCAAGACGGCGTCGTCCAACCCGGCGAGCGTAGGGGGAGGTGCCGCGGCACTCGCCTCGAGCTTCGCGAGGGCTTCGATCTGCGCGAGCAAAGCGTCGGCGCGCGGGACGTCCTCGCCTGCGCCCACCGCAGCGAGCATGCGCTGGAACGTATCCACCGACTCGAACAAGAGATCGAGGGCAGCTTGCGAAAGCGGGATCCGCCCGAGCCGCAGGCTGTCGAGCGCACTCTCGAGCGCGTGGCTGAGCGCCGCGATGGGGGCCGCACCAAAAAGTGAAGAGAGACCCTTGAGGCTGTGGATCGCGCGAAACGCCGCGTTGAGCAGATCCGGGTCGTAGTCGCCCTTGCGCTGCTGCGCGTCGAGCTCGAGCAGATCGCGAGAGAACGACTCGACGACCTCCGAAGCCTCGGACAAGAACTCGGACGATGGGCGTCCGGTCTCTTGGCTCATGATTCGACCCGGTTCGGACTGCGAACTTTGGCGAGCGTGGCGAGGAACTCTTCCTCGGAGAACGGCTTGGCGAGGAACGCCGACGCACCGGCCTGCATCGCGCGTTGGACATCGGGGTGGAGCGCGTCCGTGCTGATGACGATGATGGGCACGCCCTGATGCTTGGGGCTTTGCCGAATGAATCGCGTGAGCTCGATCCCGTTGACGTCCGGCATGTTCACGTCCGTCACGACCAACACGAACTCGGACCGCGGTAGCGCTCGGAGCGCATCGAACCCGTTCTCGACCTCCACGACCTCGTAGTCTCCGGCGAGCTCGAGGATCGAGCCGACGAAATCCCTTACGGCGCGCGAATCTTCCACCAATAGGACCAGGTCGGCCATCGCATCGGCGAGTATACCAACCTTCCCGCGGCGCACCGCCTCGCCGCGGCGTCCGATGACGCTGATGGAGAGCGTTTAGGACTCGGCGGCCCGTGGCGGGCCTTCCAGCAATCGGCGCAACCGTGCGACGTGTCGCGGGTCGACGGCCACCCACCAACGCTGTGGGGTTGGGTGGAGCTCCGCAACCACGGCGGTTGCGTCATCGTCGTCCTCGAACTCGCGACCGCGGTCGTCCTCTTCCGGGCTACGTGGGGCGGGCAACAACGGCCGGAACCGCGGCGTCACGATCTCCTGCCGCCCATCCCCGCGCTCGAGTGCCGCCGCCAAGCTGTCGAAGATGACCTCGATGAGCGAACGCTCTTGGACGCGCGCAGGCATCGCGAACAAGACGTCCTCGGCGAGCATGCGGTTCGCGATCGCGACGGCCCGGCTCGCCGAAGCCGCGGCTCGCTCGGCGTCGAGCGCAGACAACCGGCCAAACCCTACGAGCAAGAGACGACGCACCGGCACGCCAGAGAGCCACGGCAACAGTGAGGACTCCCCGGTCGCTCCACTGCACCAGCCGTCGCGGACGAGCGCCGAGAGCTCACCGTTGCTCCGCCAGTCCAAGAACCCTGCCATGCCCTGCAAGGGACGCTCGTCCTCGAACCAGGGGATGATCCCGACATCGACGGGCATGCGCCGGTTCTCGTCGTGCGGATCGCACACGCCGTCGAGCAGGCTGCGCTCGAGGGCTTCCACGCGAAGCTCGACCCTGCGGTGCATCACGCGGCACCTCCGGTGGGTGGCCGGATGAGGTTCGCGAGCGCCTCGACGAGACCGTTCACGAACTTCACGCTGCGCTCGCTGCCGTAGACACCGGCGAGGCGCACCGCTTCACTGATCACGACCCCACGCGGCGTGCCCGGCATCGAGAGCAGCTCGGCGACAGCCAAGCGAATGACGTTGCGATCCACGTGGTCCATGCGTTCGAGGCGCCAGCGGGCCGAAGCCTCGCGAATGCGCTGGTCGATCGCATCGCGGTTCGCCTCGACCTCGAGCACGAGCGTGCGACCGAAGGCGCTGACCTTGGGATCCGCGGCGAGCTCGGCAAACACCTGTTCGCCCGGTTCCTCGCCCGCAGGGGCGTGCGTCAGCACCCACTCGATGCTGGCCGCCCGTTCCGCCTCGGGACGTCCCTCGAGATCGCACAAGATGGAAAGCGCCAGCTCGCGGCCACTCGCCCGATGATCCTTGTGCGCTGGTTTCGCCACGTTCGGAGGTTAGTCGTTCATCCGGGCACCTGAGCCAGGATGCGGTAGAGGTTAGCTTGCTCGATCGCGGCCGCCGCTGCTTCCGCGCCCTTGTTGCCGAACTTCGCACCGGCCCGGTGGACCGACTGCTCGAGCGTATCGGTGGTCAAGACGCCGAAGATGACCGGGGTATCCCCCCGCAGGCCGAGGGCACCGAGACCCTTGGCCGCCTCGGCAGCGATCAGGTCGAAGTGGATCGTATCTCCGCGCATGAGACAACCGAGTGCGATCACGGCGTCCGGCGCGAGTGTCTTGAGCACCCGTGCGGCAGTTTGAGGCAACTCCCAGGCCCCGGGGACTCGAATCACCGTGACATCATCGGGCGAAGCACCCGATCGAAGCAAGGTATCCACCGCGCCCTGCACGAGGGGCTCGGTTATGAATGAATTGAACCGACTCGCGACGACGACGAATCGGAGGCCGGAGGCTTGAAGGCCTCCTTCGACCACCCGCACAGCATCGAGCGTACCCGCCATGGCGGGCGGCATACCGTGCGGGAGGCCGCGGATCAAGCACCTGCGTGCACCCGACGGGCGCGTGCACGAGGGCCCGAGCATGCCGACCATGCCAAGCATGGGGGAGAAAGGTCCTCCCCCACGCTTCCGGAGCTAGTCTTCGTCCCGCGCCGAGCGGGTGTGACTTTTGAACTTCCCGGCCATGAGGTCGCCGAGGGTCGCGCCAGCCTGGCTCGCATTTTGGAAGCCCTGCGCGTCCGCCAGCTGGTCTTGCCGACGTGCGCTCTTGATCGAAAGACCAATCCGCCGCTCCGATGCGTCCATCTGGATCACCTCGGCGCGCATCGTCTGGTTGGGCTCGAGCACCTGCGCGGGATCTTCGATGCGCTCATCCGTAATCTCGCTGATGTGGATGAGGCCCTCGATGCCGGGCTCGATCTCCGCGAACGCTCCGAACTCGGCCAGCTTGAGGATTTTGACCTCGATGATCTTGCCGATCGGGTAGTCGTACGGGATGCGATCCCACGGGTCCTGCTGGAGCTGCTTGATGCCGAGGCTGATCTTCGGCTTCTCGCCCGTGTTGTCGATGTTGAGCACCATCGCCTTGACCTCGTCGCCCTTCTTGAAGAGCTCGGAGGGGTGACGAACGCGCTGCGTCCAGGACAGGTCCGTGATGTGCACGAGGCCGTCGATGCCGGGCTCGAGCTCCACGAACACGCCGAAGTCCGCGATATTGCGGATGACGCCCTCGACCACGGTCCCCGGCGGATAGGTCTCCACGACCTTCTCGTACGGGTTCTCCTCGAGCTGCTTCATGCCGAGCGAGATGCGGTTCTGCGAGACGTCGATGTCGAGCACGGCGGCTTTGACCTCGTCGCCGATCTTGAGGAACTGCTTGGGGTTCTTGATCTGACGGGTCCACGACATCTCGGACACGTGGACGAGGCCCTCGATGCCCTCTTCGAGCTCGATGAACGCGCCGTAGTCCTTGATGCTGACGACCTTGCCCTGCACGACCGTGCCGGGGATGTACTTCTCCTCGGCGTTGATCCACGGGTCCGGCGTGATCTGCTTGAGACCGAGGCTCACGCGCTCGGAGTCCGTATTGAACTTGAGGACCTTGACCTGGACCTTGTCACCGACCTGGAACAGCTCCGAGGGATGGTTGACCCGTCCCCAGCTCATGTCGGTGATGTGGAGCAGACCATCGATGCCGCCGAGATCGATGAAGGCGCCGTAGTCGGTGAGGTTCTTGACCACGCCCTCGACGATTTGGTCCTCTTGGAGCTTGTTGAGGGTCTCCTCTTTGAGCTCCGCCCGCTCGGCTTCGAGCAGGACGCGGCGAGAGAGCACGATGTTGCCGCGCTTCTTGTTGAACTTGATGATCTTGAACTGGAAATCTTGGTCGATGAAGCTATCGAGATTCCGGACCGGACGGAGGTCGACCTGGCTGCCCGGGAGGAACGCCTTGACGCCCCCTTGCAGCATGACCGCCAGACCTCCTTTGACGCGGGCGGTGATCGTCCCGACGACCAGGCCCTCGTGCTCGACGGCCTTGGAAATCTCGTCCCAGACCTTGCGCTTGCGCGCCTTCTCTTTGCTCAGGATGACGAGGCCGTTCTGATCTTCGGCCGTCTCCAGCAGCACCTCGACCACGTCGCCCACGGCGACCTTGGGCTCGGACAGCGGACGCGAGTAGCCGTCGGAGTCATCTTCGTCGTCGTCGCCCTCTTCCTCGTCGCGGAACTCGCGAAGAGGAACCTGGCCTTCCGCCTTGAGGCCAACGTCGACAACGGCATAGTCACCAATGATGTCGACGACCACGCCTTTGACGATGGTGCCCTCCTTGATCTCGGGGGCTTCGGTCGTGGTTTGCTCGAATAGATCGGCGAAGCTCTCGTCGCCGATGGCGTGCGTTGTTTGGGTATTCATGGATGGGATGGATGTCTCTTTCGCGCTCGGCTTGGATTTGGGCGGACCGACGCCGGACCTCCGCAGCGGGACCCTTCATCTGGACCCCTGCCGCAAGGCGACGCCGCAGCGCGCCCTACGGGACCTGCGGGTGGGTGCGCACGTGGCGGACCGCCCTCCGAGGCGAGGCGGGGAACGTAGGGTGTTTGCGGCCCGGGGTCAACCGAGGCGCAGCGGACCGCGCTTGGCTTCGATCGCCGCCAGCATCTTTTCGATCACCCCGTCCACGTCCAGCTCGGAGGCGTCGATCACCACTGCGTCGGGCGCTCGGGTGAGCGGGGCGACCGTTCGCCCGCGATCGCGCAGATCCCGCGCTTCGATGGTCCGCTCGACCTCACCCAAGTGGGGCGCGCTTTCGCCATCCTCGGAGAGCTCGCCGTGGCGACGCTGGGCGCGGGTCTGAAGGTTGGCCGTCAGGTAGAACTTGTGCAGCGCATGCGGGAACACGACGGTCCCCATGTCCCGGCCCTCGGCGACGCATCCGGACGCGCCCAGCGCGCGCTGGATCGGGAGCAGCTGCTCGCGTACGCGCGGGTGGCGTGAGACGCGCGATGCTCCTTCCGAGATCTGGGGCATCCGGATCTGCCGGGTCACGTCGACGCCGTCGAAGCGGACCGGTTGCGGCCCCTCGTCGTCGATGGGACCAAACGCGATCGGGAAGTTGCCGCAGAGCTCGACCAACCCGGACTCGTCGTCCCACGAGATTCCATGGTTCTCGGCCACGAGCGCGAGCGTGCGATAGATCGCCCCCGTATCGAGCAGCGGCAATCCGAGCCGGCGCGCGAGCTGACGAGAAACGGTGGTCTTGCCGGCGCCAGCCGGTCCATCGATGACGACGAGAAGTGGCGCTGACGAGGGCTCCATAGGTTCCGCGCCGCGCATGATGCCAAACACCGGCCCCAAGACAAACCGCGAAGAGAACGCGGCGACGTCGCCAGATCACGGTTGCCCTGGCGGTCGCTTTCCGGGATCGTGCGCTCATGCGAATTGCGCAACGCCGCGTGCTCTTGATCGGTGGGGTGATCGCCCTGTCGGCAGCCAGCTGCGTCACCGTGAAACCATCCCAGCGGCAATACCTTGCCCTGCCCGAAATGGAACCGGAGACGGGAGCCGACGAAGAGGAATGGCAGACCCACGTCGAATCGGCCCGTGAGGGAGGGTTTGGAGGTCACGGCGCCGCGGGTGGCGGTTGCGGATGCGGCTGAGCGTCGGGCGGGCCGGATCCCCGGCCGTTTTCGTGGCGGCGCTCGCCGCCTGGCTTTGCACCCTTTGGGCGGTCGGTGCGATCACCCTGGGAGTCGCGCCGATCGCCCAGGCCGAGAATCGCATCACGCTGCGCGGCAACTATTACCGGGAGCAGTCGACGCGGGTCTTGGCGCCCGAGCTCCAGTTCTCCGTCGACGTGCTCGACGAGCGACTCACGGTCGGGGGCAGCTACTTCCTCGACGTGGTCTCGTCCGCATCGATCGCGACGGGGACCGCCGATGCCACGGGAGGCGACAACGTCTTCACGGAGCTCCGGCATCAGGCCGTGGGCACGGTGGCCTCCAAGCTCGGCCCCTGGAGTCTCGATGCCTTCTTCCTCTACACCACCGAGACCGACTATGTCGGCCGCAGCGTCGGGGCGGGGGTCGGCCGCGACTTCCTGCAGCGCACGCTCAACCTACGGCTCAACTACGCCTACAACTTCGATCGCGTCTATCGGATCTTTGGCTCGGGGGGTCGCCGCTTGGCGTGGTGCGGCGGAAGCTACGGGCCCAACTGCGACCGCTATCCGGACGGCACGAACCTGCTGCAGACCCACTATCTCTCGGCGAGCTACGCCCAAGCCGTCCACCCGACGGTCCTCCTGCTCGGCAGCTTCGAGTACGCGTACCTCCAGGGTCCGCAGGACAACCCCTACCGGGGGATGCTGATCCCGAACGCGGAGCAGGAGTCCCACCCACTCAAGCGCCACCGATTCGCGCTATGGGTGGGCCCGCGTTGGCACATCCGCAAGGGCCGCGTGACCCTCGAACCGCGGTATCGTTTCTCGGCCGATGATTGGGGGGTCTTCGCTCACGTCGCCGAGCTGCGCCTCTACTGGCGCGTGCACGCTCACGTCCTGCTGCGGGGACGCTACCGGTTCTACACGCAGTCCTCGTCGTTCTTCTTCGACGAGGGATACATGTACGAGTACGACGAAGGCGAGTTCTGCACCCGGGACACCCCTTCGGGCTGCGCGAGCGCAGATCCCAAGCTCTCGGCGTTCCACTCGCACACGCCGGGCCTACAGATCACATACGAACTCGACGGACTCGCCCGCCACAAAGGTCTGCGCTGGCTCGAGCGTGGCTTCATCGAGGCCAACTACAACTACGTGTTCCAAACCAGCCGCTTCGGCCCCGCGCGAGCGCTCGGCAGCATCGCGTTTTCTTTGGCGTTCTAGTTGGACCCTGCTTCTGCTCTGTGGGGGAGCGTGTAGCCCTCGGCAGGATCCCGCCTCGCAAGCGAGCGCCCTCGTGCGGCCGGAGGTCGTGGCGATGGTCGCCGCCAGAGACGGGCTCGACGACGCCACGGCGACCGAACGGGTGCGCGAAGTGTTGCGGCTCGTCGAGGACGCGCGCGCGCGTCACAGTCCCGAGGCCGAGCTCTCGGTCGAGCGCATCGATCACCTCCGCCGCACGGCGCTCGCCCGGCTGTGGCTGACCACGGAGTTCGAGCCGGCCTATGCCCTCGGAGCGATCCCAAAGGAGCGCGTCGATGCGCTGCGCAGCGATCCTCGATTTTCGCACCCCGCGCTTCACCGGATCTGCCAGCTCGTCGCGGTCCCAAGCGGCGATCACGATCCTGCCGCGCTCAAAGCCGCGGCCACCGACCCGTCGTGGCGGGACCGCGCAAAACGGCGCATCGAAGCCGTCGTCCAGCGTTTCTCTCGCTATCTGCCCCCCAAGCCCGGGCCTTCCCCTTGCACCGTATTGCCGCAGCTCCTCCACCTGGAACCGCGCGACCAAGACGGCGTGCGCATCAAACTGGAGGCCGCAGGATTCGACCTCGCCGCCTGCGCGGAGGAGCGCGAGGACGGTTCGTGCAAGACGCCCAAGTGGGACGCCGCGTGGACCCAAAAAGTGGCGGCCGCGTCCCCCGGTCACTTCATCGCGCCGTTCGAGACGCCGTTTGGTTGGCACTGGGTCTACCTGGATTCGATCGCGCCCGGCAGCGATCCCCACGATCCCGCGATCGAGACCAAGATCCGTGCCTCCATCCAACCCGCGTGGCGACGCGAAGCCTTTGCCAAACGCATGACCGCGCTGCGTCACGACGCGGCCGTGAAGGTGCTCGGACAATCGCCTTGAGTGGACGCCAGGCACCCGTGCGCAGCCGTCATGGCACGGAGTTTGGTCGCGTGCTGGTACCGCTGGTCGCCCAGACCCCAGGGGGCATCGCGGCCGTCCTCTCCGACGAAGAGGGGGAAGCCTTGGACTACGTCCACGATCCGCGCGTGATCACGGCCATCGATGTCCAGTTGCTGGCGGCGCAGGTCGGCCAAACGATCCGCAGGCTCCACCGCGATGCGCTGCGTCACCGGATGATCCACCCGTGCGTCCTGCTCGAGACGCCGACCCACAAACTCATGTCGGCGTCGCTGGGGCAAGCGTTCACCTTGGCGTTCTTGCTTCAATCCCGCGCCAACCTCGCCAAAGCGTTTTCGCAGTTCGAGGCGAGCCGACACCATATCGAGCGGCTGCTCGAGTAGCGTACACTCGGTTGCCGCCATGGCCACGCACCCGGATCCGGTGCCCCCTCCCCCCGCACCACCTTCACGCCGCCAGATCGGCTCGCGCCTGGTGTTGTCGCTCCTGCTCGCGGCAGCGTTCGCGTGGGCTCTGCGGCCATACCTGCAAGCGGTGCCTTCCAACTTGGCCGTCCCGGCGTGGGTGATCCCTGCCTACGTCGCGACGCTCATCCCCTACCATCTCCTCCGCGCGGGACGGTGGCAGTTCTTGCTGCTCCCGCTGCATCCGCCGAGGTGGCGCGAAACGACGGCCATCGGGCTCGCCGGGTACCTCTGGATCGCGGTGCTCCCGTTTCGTCTCGGTGAGCTCGCTCGCCCGCTCTTCCTCGCGCAGCGCAGTGCGATCCCCATCCCATCCTCGCTCGCCACGGTGGTCGTCGAGCGGATCGTAGACGGCCTCTTGGTCTGCGCGCTCTTCTTCGTGGCCACCGCGACCCGACCCGCGGCCGAACTCGGAGCGTTCTCGGTGGGCGCGCTCGTGGTCGTGTCCACGTTCGGCGGCGCCCTGCTGGCGCTGCTCGTGATGGGCTGTTTCCCCCAGGCCAGCGCCAACCTCGTGTCGAAGGTGCTCGGGCCGGTGCACCCGCGCCTCGCGGGCTTTGCAGGATCGACGGTGCTCGGCGTCGCGCGGGGCCTCGCGGCGTTGCCGAGCGCCCGCGCCTTGGGAGGCTTCGTGCTGGCGAGCGTCGCGTATTGGCTCGTCAACGGCGCGGGGATGTGGATCCTCGCCCGCGGCTGCGGCCTCCCCCTCGCCTACGACGAAGCGCTCAGCGTGCTCGCGATCATGAACCTCACCCTCATGATCCCCGGCGGCCCCGCGCAGTTCGGCGTATTCCAGACGGGCGTCGCGTTCGGGCTCAGCCTTTGGCTCGATCTCGACACGCTCCGCAGCCAAGGCAGCGTGTTCGCGTTCTATCTCTACGTCGTGCAGCTCGGGAGCATCGCGGTGGTCGGCGGCGTGGCGCAGTGGATCTTGGGGCTCGATTGGCGCGCCGCCGTGGGCCTCTCGGCGGCGCGTCCAAAACAGGTGCCATGACGGGCACCCCCGCCGGAGGTGGGATTGGGCACCCCATCGTCCGCGCCTCCGCAGCGATGCTGCTCGGTCTGGGCCTCGCGATCGCGGTCGTGCTCGCGCTCGTCCCCGACGTCGCGGACCTGCGCGCGCGGGTGGACGTGCGCTTCGACTTCGTGGCAGTGAGCTTCGTGGCGAGCGCGCTCGGCTTGCTCGTGACCGCGCTGCGCTGGCAGTGCTTGGCGGAAGGTCTGGGCGGCACGCCGCTGCCGTGGACCCGCTACACCAAAGCGCTCGCGCTCAATCGCCTGCTCGCCCTGTTCCTGCCCGCCGTGCTGGTCGAAGTGGTCGGCCGCAGCACGACGCTGCGCGCCGCGGGGAGCCGAGACTCGTGGGGACGGCTCGGTGGGGTCATCGTGCTCGAACGCTTGGCCGATCTCGTGTTCCCGTTGGCGCTCGTGGCCTGGGGCTTGGCGACTCGGACCGCGAGGCCCGAGCTCGCCTGGGGCAGCCTCGCATTGGTCGCAACGGCGACGCTGATCGGGACGATCGCCGCGTTGCATCCGGTCTCCACGTTCGCGGCCGCGGTCCACCACCGCCTTCGCCGACGTCCGTTGCCGGCGCCAGAGCTCCCCGCGCCTTCGCGGCAGGTTCGCCGCGCGCTGGCCCTGCTGAGCGCCGCTCGCTATGCCTGCGTCGTCACCCAGTTCTGGGCGCTCGGCGTCGCGGCAGGGGTCACGCTCCCGGCGCTCGCCCTGATCCCTGCGTCCGCCGTCGCGCAGCTCGCGATGATCATCGCCGTCACGCCCGGTGGCCTCGGGTTCCAAGAAGGCGGATGGGCGGGCGGCCTCGCCTGGCAAGGGGTCGAAGCGGTCGAGAGCGCGGTCTTCATTCTCGCCGCCCGCGTGGGCATGGTGCTCAACTTCGCCGCGCTCGCTCTCGTGACGCGTTGGCTCGACGATTGAGCCGCAGCCCCAAAAAGAGCGCTCACGGCACCGGGTACTCGCCCCGGCAAGCCGTGAGCGCGCCTCCAGAGCCTCAGTTGTACGCGAGCTCGACCGCGCGCCGCAGGTTCACCGAGACGAGCTTGGAGACGCCGCGCTGCTCCATCGTGACGCCGTACAAGCGATCGGCGGTCTCCATGCTCACCTTGTTGTGGGTGATGATGATGAACTGGGTCTGCGCCGCGAGCTCGCGCACGAGGCCACAGAACCGCGCGACGTTGGCATCATCGAGGGGAGCGTCGACCTCGTCGAGCAAGCAGAACGGGCTCGGCTTGATGAGGAAGATCGCGAAGATGAGGCTGACGGCGGTCAGGGCCTTCTCGCCGCCGCTCAGCAGATCGAGGGTGCGCGGCTGCTTGCCAGGTGGCTTCGCCTCGATCTCGACCCCCGTGCCGAGCAGGTCCGAAGGATCGGTCATCTTGAGCCGCGCACTGCCGCCGCCGAACAAGCGCGGGAACAGCTGCTGGAACTTGTCGTTGACGCAATCGAACGTCTGCTTGAACAAGTCGCGCGTGGTCTTGTTGATCCGATCGATCGCCTCTTGGAGCTGCGAGATCGCCTGATCCAGGTCCTGCCGCTGCGACCGCAGGTATTCGAAGCGCTTGGAGACTTCCTCGAACTCTTCGATCGCCGTGAGGTTCACCTCGCCCATGCGGGCCACGACGGTCTTGAGCTCTTTTTGTCGCGCGATCTCGGTGGGGCCGGCGACGGCGCGGTGATGGTAGTCGATGAGGACCTCGCGCACGTCGATGTCGAAGCGCTCGCGCGTGTCGTGCAGGAGGTGCTCGCACTCGAGGTCGCTCTCCTGCAGCCCGAGCGCCGCCTGGGACAGCTTCTGACGCAGGCCGTCCACGTCGCCACGCAGCCTCCGCATGGAACCGTCGAGTTCATCGAGCTCCGTACGCAGGCCCTCGAACGTGGCCCTCGACTCCGCGACCGCTGCGGCAGCCGTCTGCGCCTCGCCAGCGAGTTGCTCGCGCTCCTCCGTGGCCGTCGCGATCGCGACCTGGAGCTCGATGGCCTGAGCCTCCGTGGACGAGGTCGTCTCCTGCAGCCGCTCGATGCGTTGGCGATCGCTCTCCGTCTGCCGGGTGAGCCGCTCGCGCGCGGACTGCAGCGACTCGGATTGCTGCTGCCAGCGTGCGAGGGCGATCTTGGTCTCGGTGGCCTCGCGCGCGAGGCCATCGCGTTCGGTGGCCAGGGCCTCGAGCCGCCGCTGCGTCTCGGCGTGCTCCTGCTCCAGGCGCTCCGTACGGCCGCGACCTTCCTGGAGTTGTCCATCGAGCGACTTGGCCTCCGCGCGGCGCCGCTCCAGGTCGTCGCGCACGGATTGGAGCGCCGCCGAGCGCTCGGCGAGCTCGGTCGTCCCGCGCTCGGCTTCTCGCTCGAACCGCTCGAGCGCCCCGCGAGCTTGGAGTAGCGCCTTCTCGGCCTCGAGGACCTCGGACTCGCTACGTTCGCGCGCCGTCTCTACGGAGTGGAGCTCCTCGGCGAGCGCCAGATGGCGTCCGCGCGCGGCCTCGAAATCGGAGTCGAGCTCCCTGAGGATGGCCTCGAGCTCGCGGATCTCTCGCTTCTGCTGCAGGAGCGCGGAGTTGAGCGCCGTTGGAGAGCCGCCCACGACGACGCCCGTGGGCTCGACGCGATCGCCATCGAGCGTGACCAGGGTGGCCTCGACGTCCCGCTGCTCCCACAGTTCGAGCGCGCGCGAGAGCGAATCGACGACGACGACATCGCCGAGCAGGCTCTCGCGCAGGGGCGCGAGGTCGCCGGAGACCTCCACGAGGTCGCTCAGACGCCCGAGCACGCCGGGCTGCTCCAACAGGCGCCCGCGCGGGTCCTCGGGCTCCGAGGGATCGATGGTCTCGAGATCGGCCCCCGAGAGATCGAGGACCTCGAACGGCGCACGGTTCTTCCGCGCCTCCACCCGCGAAGGATCGGCCCAACCGAGCATCGTGCCCTCGGCCAGGTTCACGACCGTCTCCCCCGCAGGCCGCGGCCGGGCGCGGCGCGGGACGAACGTGGTCCGCCCCTCTTGCTCGCGCTTGAGCAGCTCCACGCCGCGAGCTCCGACCGCGGGGGCATCGACGACGATGCCCTCGAGGCGATCACCGAGCACGGCGCTGACCGCCGTCTCGAGTCGTTCGGGGGTGTGCAGGTAGTCCGCGAGGATCCCGTAGACGGGGCCCGGGGTCGCGGTGGTCTCGGTATGGCCGTCGGCCGTGATCACAGAGGCGAGCTCCGCCTGATGCTGCATCACCACCTGGACGCCGCTCTGGCAGCTCCGGTACCGACTTTGGATCTCCTCGAGGGACTGCAGGCGCGAGCGATGGCGATGGACCTCCGCCCGTTTGGTGTCGAGCGCGACCTCGGCGGAAGACACCTGCTGGCGCAAGGTGATCCGCGCCCGATCGAGCGTGCCCCGATGCTCTCGCAACGCGGCGAGGGCCTGGGCCTCGGTTTCCACGCGGCCGCCCGCGGCCTCCGCCGCTTCCCGGGCTTCGGTGGCCTGCCGCTCGAGTTTCGAGCAATCGCGCTTGAGCGTCTCGATGCGATCTTGGCCGCCCTCGATCGCCTCTTGATGGTTCTGGCGCTGCGCCTCCATGCGGGCGAGCGACGACGCGAGCTCACCCTGCTCCCGCCGGCACGCGTCCAGGAAGCGGCGGCCATCCACCTGACTCCGCTCGAGCTCCCGCAGCGTGTCCTCGAGCTGCACGAGCGCCTTCTTCTGGCCCTCGAGACCGCCTTGGGCGTGCAGCTGTTCCTCTTGCTGCGTCACCTCGCGCAACTCTTCCTCGGCGACGAGCAGCCCCCGCTGCGCGAGTTCGGCCTCGGCCGTCGCTTGGGTTCCCCGCTGCCGCAGCCCCTCGCGCTCGCGCTCGCGGTACTCGTTTTGTGTCTGGAGCAGCGCCACGCGATGCTCGAGGTCGAGGACGCGCTGGTGACGGGTGGAGAGCTCCTCTTCCACGGCGACCACCTGCTTGCGATGGAGCTCGGCTTGGGTCTCCCGCGTCTGCAGGGCGGCGACCAGGTCCGCCTCTTCCAAGCTCAACTCCGCGTGCCGCTGACGCAGCACCGCCCCAGTCGCGCTGAGCTCGAGGAACTTGTGCGACGCGGTCCACAGATCGAGATCGCGCAGCTCCTCGCGATAACGCTTGTAGCGCTCGGCCTTCTGCGCCTGCCGCCGGAGCGTCCCGAGCCGCCCCTCGAGCTCGCGCACCACGTCGCTGACGCGGTCGAGGTTCTGCCGCGTCGCCTCGATCTTCCGCTGTGCGGCGGCCTTCTGCGCCTTGAACCGGGTGATCCCCGCGGCTTCGTCGATGATGTGGCGCCGCTCCTCGGGCTTGCTGCTGACGATGCGACCGACCTGCCCCTGCTCGATGATCGAGTAGCCCTTGGTGCCGGCGCCGGTGCCCATCAAGAGCTCCGAGATGTCGCGCAGGCGCGCGGGCACCTTGTTGATCATGTATTCGCTGGTGCCGTCGGCGTAGAGGCGCCGCGTGATCGCGATCTCCGGGTGGTTGAAGTGCGCCGCGAGGGCCTCGTTCTCCCCCTGGTTGTGGAAGGTGATCGTGACCTCGGCCATCCCCGCCGGACCCCGCGAACTGCACCCTGCGAAGATGACGTCCGCCATGCCGGTACCGCGCAAGTGCTTGGCGCTCTGCTCCCCCATGCACCAGCGGATCGCATCCACGATGTTCGACTTCCCACATCCATTGGGCCCGATGACCCCCGTGACGTGTTCGTCGACGATCACGATCTGACGGTCCGCGAAGGACTTGAACCCCAATACCTCGATCTTCTTCAGGCGCATCCTTGGACTACCCGCCTTCCGCGAGATCTCTCGAGTAGCACCGAACGCCGCGGATTTGGAAGGCGCCCACGCGGCCGAGGCCGGCTGCGACGCGCCGCGACGGGCCGCGACGAAACCGGTCCACGGGCTCCCCCACCGCAGAATCGGAGCGCTCGGGAGGTCGGACCGGGCGCCCACGAAAGCATGGAGATCGCGTCGATCAGATCTCCACGCGCGAGATCTCGAGGAACGGGCTTGCCCCGCGTCGAACCGTATCCGACCCTTCGGACGGCCCATGCTGGATCCGATCTCCATCGTCCTCGTGCTGCTCGTGCTCGCTACGATCGGCGTCGTCGTGTGGCAGCGCCGTCGTCCTGCGCTGCCCCCCGCGGTGACACCGGGGATCCTTCCGGAGAGCACGTCGGCGCCACAGACGAGCGGCGGCACCAAGGCGCCCAGCGCAGCGCCGGAGCATCAACGCTACCTCGACGGTCTCGCCAAGACGCGGGGAGGGTTCGTGGCTCGCCTCTCGCGGTTGTTTCGCGGTCGACCCAAAGTCGATCAGGCGCTGCGCGACGAGATCGAGGAGGTCTTGTTCACCGCCGACATCGGTTCGGCGACCGCCCAGAAGCTGCTCGACTCGGTCACCGAGGCCCTCGCCCAAGAGGATGTCGCCGATCCCGAAAAGGTGTGGGGGGCGATCCGCACCGCCATGGAGGGGATCCTCGACATCGAGACCACGCCCCCCAATTTCGAGCCGCGCCACAAGCCCTATGTGCTCTTGATGATCGGCGTCAACGGAGTGGGAAAGACCACCACGCTCGGAAAGCTCGCCGCCATGCATCAGCAGGCCGGGCGAAAGGTCCTCTTGGTGGCTGGGGATACGTTCCGTGCGGCCGCCGTGGATCAGCTCGAGGTTTGGGCCTCGCGGGTCGGATGCGACATCCACCGCGGCGCCGACCGAGCGGACCCATCGTCGGTCATCTTCGAAGGCGTTCGAAGGGGCGCCAGAGATGGGTATGACGTCGTCCTCTGCGATACCGCAGGCCGGCTACATACCCGCAAGGAGCTCATGGACGAGCTCGGGAAGGTCGGGCGCGCGGCTGCCAAAGCGCTCGCACAGCTCCACCCCGACGTGCCGGCCGAAACGCTCTCGGCACACGACACCTATCTGGTACTCGACGCGACGATCGGGCAGAATGCGCTGGCCCAAGCCAAGCTCTTCAAAGAGACGATGAACTTCACGGGACTCGTCGTCACCAAACTCGACGGAACGGCCAAAGGCGGCGTTGTGCTCGGGATCTGTGACGAGATGCACATCCCCGTGCGGTTCATTGGAATCGGTGAGAAGCTCGATGACCTCCGTCCCTTTCATCCCCAGGATTTCGTCGCAGCCCTGCTTACGCAAAACGCGACGTAGTTGCTCGTGGGGCTTCGTCTGGCAGCCCGTGGCAGGGGCCCCACGCTTCAACCGCAATCGTGCGGCGTCGGCTGGGAACCTGGTGATCCCTTCCTCCGTGCAATGTTCCAACGGGAGCGGGCCGTGCCGCACCGACCCTCCGATCGTCCGTCTCATGCCGACCAATGAAGGTTCCGGTCGTCCTAGGACGGTGTTTTTCTTGCGCTTTGCCCGTAGGGTACGGCGGGCGGGGATTCGATTCCCGGCTCGGAGCTTCGCACGAAGTGCCGTCTAGCCAACAACTCAAGCGGTTGTGACCGAAAAAACGCTGTGATAACGTCCCCCCGCCAAATTGCCCCAGTCTCCGCTGGCGCCATTTCACGCATGAGTTCCCGAAACTCGCCATCCGGTGTCCTCGCGGACCCGCGTCGCGGCCTCGTGCCCGCTGCGGAACTACCGCCCTCGCCCGTTCGCCCTGATTCCGAACCCGCTGGGTTCTCTCCTTCGACATTGCCACCAAGCCATCGCTGGCGTGGGTGGTCCTTTCTCCATCCCTCCTCCCCCCGACGGATCTTCTCCGAGGTAAGCATGCGACGCATCGTGCCGGGATCGCTTTGTGCGGTCCTCATGGCCCTGTGGGCCATCCCTGCGCCAGCGTGGGCAGCCAGTGCTGCCCCGCCCCAAGACGAAGGCGCTGGTGAAGAAGACGTGGTCATCGTCGACGACGCAGAAATGGAAGGCGAGGCCGCGCCCGCCACAGGCGACGCCGCGGCTGCACCCGCCGAAGACACGGGCGACGCTGCTGGCCTCTTCGGCGACGAGCCTGCCGCAGAGTCAGCCGACGCAGGTGCGGCGACCCCCGCGGATGCCGGCGGTGACGTGGGCAAGCAGGACAAAGACTCGGAAGCCCGCCAGATCAAGGCGGAGATGGGTCTCATCACGGTCGTCCAGCGCCAGCGCATGCTGAAGAAGAAGCGCTTCGAGATCCAGCCGCAGGTCGGCATCTCGATCAACGACCCGTACGTCCGCCACTACACCTTCGGGCTCGATCTCAACTACTGGATCACGAACCGGTTCAGCATCGGCATCACCGGTACGGGCATGGTGGGCGACAAGACGCCCCGCTACAACGCGATCCGTTCGCAGCTCGGCCTCCTGCTGACCGCCAACGAGATCCTGTGGCAGGCGAGCGTCAACCTGCTCTACAACCCGTTCTACGGGAAGATCGCGATCTTCAACCGCGCCCTCCTGCACTGGGAAGCCGCCATCGCGGTCGGCGGCGGTGCGATGCAGACGCGCATCATTCCGCGTCTCGAAGCCCTGCACGAGCCCTTCACCAACTTCACGGGGGGTGGTCACTTCGGCGTGATGGGTCGGTTCTACGGACCCAACACCGACTGGATCTCGGTGAACTGGGGCGTCCGCGCCTGGATCTACCCCGACAAGCTCGAGCCCCCGCTGCGCGGCCCGTTCCCCACCGACGACCGATCGCTCGACGATCCCGCGAATGCCAAGGCTGCCGCGGAGACGACGCTCGGATTCAACGTGGTGGCCTTCCTGGGCGTCAGCTTCTACCTCCCCACCTCCTTCGAGTACTCCACGCCGCGCTAAGGGCAAAGAGCGAACATGAACACGCGCAAGATTCTTACGTTCTTTGCGGTTGTCAGCGCCCTCGGCTTGTGGGCGACCGACGCCTCAGCGAAAAAGAAGGGCCCCCTCGAGGGTGAGCCGATCGTTCGCAAGAAGCTGCAGCTCCGCCGGTTTCGCGTCCAGATCACCCCCTACGCGGCCATGAGCTTGTCTCAGCCGTTCGTCCACATGGGTTATGTGGGCGGCAAGCTGACCTTCCACTTCGCCGACTGGATTGGCTTGCGCGGCACGTTTGGTTACGGGGTCGTGCCGGTCGAATCGCGCTTGCTCAAGCAGTCCCAGGAACCCGGCGGTCTGCCCGTTGGCAACACCCCAGGCGTCGACAGCTGCGGCATGGACTTCCCAAATGCGCCGTGCCGCGCCCAGACCGACGACGACAATCCGGCGCCGCTGCTCCACGACTTCCGGGCCGGTCTCGTACGGCCCCAGTGGCAGTCGAGCGTAGACGTCGTCTTCACCCCGTTCGCGGGCAAACTCGGCCTCTTCAGCGGGATCTTCACCGAGTACGACATCTACATCTTCGGCGGCGTCGGCCTCATGGGCTACCAGAAGCACTACCCCGACGCCCAGAGCACGGCCCAGCAAGAAGGCCTGAACACCAACCCCGACGACCTCGCGACCTACTGCGCCCGCGGAGCCGAAGACCCCCGGAACGAGGAGTGTCTGCTCCATCCCGTCGTGGCCGATGAGGGCGTCAAGGTGGGCGGAAGCTTCGGCGCAGGGCTCAACCTCATGCTCACCGACTGGCTCGCGCTCAACCTCGAGGTGCAAGACATCGTCGTCGGGGTCAACAACGCCGGTCTCAACGCGACCGTGCAAGACATCCCACCTCGCGTCGACCGCGATGACCGGGACGCCTTCCACAACGTGACCCTGCAACTCGGCGCCCGCTTCTACCTGCCCCCGAAGGCCAAGCGGACCAAGTAAGCCACGCCAAACTGCGCGTGCGAAAAAGAGGGAGGCCAACCGTGCCTCCCTCTTTCGTTGGTTCATCCGCGGTCGGGGTTCATCCGCGGTCGGGGTTCATCCGCGGTCGGGGTTCATCCGCAGTCGGATTCGTCGCAAGTCGACCCCCTGCGGCCTACCGCACGCGCGCTGGCCGACGACCCGGCGGGAGCGCGCGGCTCGAGTCGCTCAGTCGGTGTCACCGTGCGTGCAACCCTGCACGATGACGACTTCGGTGTCGCTGCGGATCTCCGTATGGACGAACGTCGACATCCCGAGCTCACCCGTCGGCGAGACGACCCAAAGCTCGAGGCAGTTGTCGGCGAGGTTCGTGTGGAACGCGAACACGACGTTCCTTTGGGCGGGCGCGAGTTCCACGACCGCCGCGGCTTCGCCAAAGTGATCCACGAGGTGGACCTCCGAACCGTCCGCGACGAGCTCACCTTCGAGCGTTCCATCGAGGACGACCTCCTGCTCGGGCGTGGCCCGGAGGCTCGGCGGCGGCAACGGGACGAAGATCCCGCGCTGCTCGACGCGCAGCGATGCCCGGAAGGCCGGAACCACGGGGTGGACCGCGCAACTGCACAGGAGCGCCAACGCGGGGCTAGCCGCCAACCACCAGGAGCCACGAGCGTGCATCCGATTCTGCGTCCTTCTCGAGTCTAGCAAGGGCCGTGCCCGCTCCGTGCGCATGAAACGGAACAGGAAACGGCCAAGTGCGCGCGTCGGAGCGCCAACCGAGTGTACATGGTCGGCCCCGCCCTGCCAACGCGATTGGCTTGTCGCGCTCATTCCGCCTCGGATAATCGGCGAAGTTTCTTTTGCAGGCCAAAGCGGCTCAGGCCGAGCAAGTCCGCGGCGCGGGTTTGATTGCCCGCCGTGCGCGACAAGGCCCGCTCGATGAGCTCGCGCTCGAGGTGCTCGACCCGCGGTCGGATCCTCAGGTCATCGGGATCGACCCCCGGCGAGACCCCCGACATCGCGGGCGAGAGGTCCCCACGGTCCACCTTGCGCTCACACAGCGCAACCCAGCGCTGGACTTCGTTTTCGAGCTCCCGGACGTTGCCCGGCCAGTGGTAGCCGGCGAGGGCGCGACGCGCTTCGATGCTGACCTCGAGTTTGACGCCCCCATGCCGGGCGAGCATGTGCTCGACGAGCGCGGGGATGTCCTCCGTGCGCTGGCGCAGTGGGGGAAGTTCGACCTTCACGACGTGGATTCGGTAGTAGAGATCCTGGCGGAACGACCCCTTCTGCACCATGGCCTCGAGGTCGCGGTTGCTCGCCGCAATCACGCGGACATCGACCGAGCGCGCGGCGGTCTCGCCCACCCGCCGCACTTCGCCCTCCTGCAACACACGGAGCAGCTTGGTCTGCATCCCCGGGCTCATCTCGCCGACTTCGTCGAGGAAGATCGTGCCGCGGTTCGCTGCCTCGAACAGGCCGACCTTGGCCTGCTGCGCCCCGGTGAACGCCCCCTTGGCATGGCCAAAGAGCACGCTCTCGAGCAACGTCTCGGGGATCGCCCCACAGTTCTCGGCGACGAAGGGACCCGAGCGACGGTTCCCGGCATCGTGGATCGCCCGCGCCACGAGCTCTTTCCCTGTGCCGCTCTCGCCGTAGACCACCACGGGCACGCTGGCGTCGCCCAAGCGATCGATGAGACGAAACACGCGCTGCATGGCCCCGCTGGCGCCGACCAGACCGCGATACACCTTGGCCGCGGGCGCGGCGGTCCGGACCTCTTCGCGCAACTCGGCGACCTCCACCTCGCGCGCCTCGAGCAACTCCGCGAGCTCCCGCCCCTGGCGCTCGAGCTTCTCCGCCTGCGCGCGCACGTCGCTGAGCGCTTGGGCATGCGCCACGGCCATCGCAGCCAAGTCGGCGAACTCTTCGACGACGACGAGGTCGGCGTCGTCGAAATTTCCCCGACGCAGGCGATGATCCACATAGACGGCACCCAAGATCTGGCCGCGAAAGCGCAGCGGTACGGAGAGCACCGAACGCAGGTGGAGATGCGTGATGCTGCGTGCACCGTCGAAGCGCTCGTCTTCGGAGGCGTCGGTGCTCATCACGGGCTCACCCGCTTCGAGCACCCGCTCGATGACGGAGCGCGAGAACTCGCAAGCGCTGCCGCCCGAGAGCTCTCGGGTCACCTCGAACCGATGGCCGTCGGGGCGCCGCACGACCACGGCCCCCCGCTCCGCTTGGGTCAGGTCCATCACGGCATCGGCCACCTGCTCGAGCAGCGCTTCGAGCCGCTCCTCTCGCGCGAACCGGCGGTACATCCGAAGCAACCGCGCCGTCCGGGCTCCGTCCTCGGAGGCGCGGGACTCCGGCCGCGCTTTTGGTTCGAGCTCCGCGAGCAGCCCTTGTAGGAGTGGACGTTCTTCCTCGGCGTCGTGGGTCAAGACCTCGAGGGCGCGGTGGCGATCCAAAGGGGGTGTCCGTTCCATCATCGTCTCCAGCGTCTGCAGCAATCGACGCGCCTGCCCGGTACGCTCCGGGTCGCCCATGGGGTGGAGCACCCGCAGCGCCGCCATGACGGCGACGCCCGTGGTCCACCGCAACTCGAACTCGTCCGCGTCCTCCGCGGGAGCCACGGCCCGCAGGCGCTCCAGCGCCAACGCGATGCCGGGCTCGTCGCCGCTCGAGAGCGCTTGCCAGACGGCATCGGTCCGCACGCCGACTTCGGCATAGGGATCGCCGCCGGCCGCGAGCGCGGCTTCTTTGGCCTGCGCCCCATGGAGCTGCGCGACGGTGCCTCGGCCATCCCGGCGTGCCCACGCCGCGGCGCAAAGCCAAGCATCGGCGGCTTCGCGGGCCGCGGACGCGCGTTGCAGCGCTTGCGCAGCCCGTGCATAGGCATGCTCCACCTCGCGACGCCGCTGCGGCGCACCGCTGCGCGCTTCGGCGGCCGCGACGTCGGCCAGGACGCGCGACATCCGGGCCGACGCGAGGTCGCCGAGCGACGCCCCCGCGAGCAGCCGACTCGTGCGATCCGCGAGCGCCCGCGCCTCCTCGCGCGCGTCGACCCGCACGAGCAACTGGACGAGGTTGAGCACCGCGTGCGGCAGGGCGTCCAGGTGCCCGGCCGCGAGCAGCCCACGAAGGGTCGCGCGCCCTTGCGCCAGACCACGGGCGACCTCCGCGAGCGGAATGGCCAACGCCGCCGACGATCCGCGCACGAGCAAGCCGCCGATGCTCTCTTCGGCGCGAGCGAACGCGACCGCGGCCGCCCCGAAGGCCTCGTTCGCCTCCCGGAGCTTCCCCTGCGCGTGCGCGAGGTTCCCGAGCAGCTGCGCCGCGCGAGCCCGGATCGCATGCGCCTCGAGGTCGTCGTCTTCGCAAGACGCCACGGCACCGATCGCCTCGCGCAGCCAGGAGGCGGCGAGCTCGGCTTCGCGATGAGACAGCGCTGCGTAGCCGCCCCACAGCCAAGCGGCGGCCTGATCTCGGGGGGCCTCCGCGCGCGCGGAGGAACTCCACCGCGCACATTCCTCGAAGGCCACCTGCGCCTCCCCGCGATCGACCCGCAAGCGCCAACGCAGGCCGCGTGCGCTGGGATGCTCGAGACCTTCGAGCTTGGCCCAGGCGACCTCCGGTCGACCGAGACGCTGCAACGCCCGCGCCGCCTCGACACGGCTGCGCGGATCGTCGTGGACGAGCACCGCGAGCGCCGTGGCGGCCTGCCCCTGGCGCAGCGCGAAGCGGGCCGCGAGCACGCGGGCACGGCTTTGGACCCCGGTCGCGGCGTCGGTTTGCAACCACTCGAGCAAGGCTCCGCTCGCCGGATCGGCGGCGCGGAGATCCTTCGAATCGGCCAGCGCCTGCTCCACGGCCGGGGCATCGCCGGCATCGAGCGCGGCCGCGAGCGTCAGCGGTTCTTCGACCAACCACGCGCGCGCGAGCTCTTGGACGCCCTCCCGCGACAGGCGACGTTGCGCCGCGACGACGGCCACCGGTAGCGGTCGCTCGCCATCGTGTAGGTGGCTCGGCAAGCCGTCGCAGGCTCCTGGCCGAGCGCTCCAGGACGCGCGAAGGATCGCGGCCGCGAGCGCTTCGTCGATCGACCCGGAAGGCTCCGGCTCCGAGGCGAGCGCGTCTTCGATGGCCGCCCTCTGCGGCTCCACGACGCCTTGCCGCGCGCAAGCCTCGATCGCGCGCACCGTGGATGCCGGCCAAAGGCCGCCGACCTGGCGCAGCGCTTCGATCCAAGCCTCTACATCGGCGGTATCGGAGGTCACCTCGGCGAGCGCCGCCTCCGTTTCGCGCGACGTCCATGGCCGCGGAGCGACCTGGACCACGCCGCGCGTGACCGCCTCGTCCGAGGAAGCGGCGAGCGCACGGCCGAGCTCGGGCGAGACCGCGAGGACCAAGGTCGTGCTCGCGAGCGCCCCGGCGGCCAGCAACGTCGCGGCCTGGAGCTCGGGCCGGTCCGCGAGGGCTGCCGGCCACGGCGGGCATGCGGCGAGCCCGATCACCCCGCGCTCGGCGGGCGCCACCATCCACGCCTCGAGCCACCCGACCCACCCCGCACCGAGCCGCTCGGGGTCCACGATCGCGGCGGCGACCCCCAAGGTTTGCAGTCCCTGGACGATCTCCTCGACCACCCGCGCCCGGCCGGAGCCCTCGGGGCCGACCACCGTCACGAGCCGGGGCGGAGCCGGGTCGGCTCCCGTCCACCGCCCCAACACCGGGTCGAGCGCGACCCCGCGGTACGGCCAGCGGCGAGGGATCCACCAGCGCTCCTCGGGCGACGATCCACCTTCGAACCACGCCTCCGCCTGCGCGAGCCGCCGGCTGAGCTCGTCCGTGCGAACGATCCGCGCTTGCGCGTTCGGGTGCAGCATCCGGACGAGCAACTCCTGCAGCGATCGAGGCAGCGTGTCGGCCCCGAGTGCGAGCAGCCGCGCTCGCACGTCCTCGAGCGTCCGCACCCGCAACAGCGCCTCGGGCCGCGACCATGGGACCTCGCCCCAAAGCCTCCAACACAAGAGACAGCCGAGCGCGAACTGATCCGCAGCCGGCCCCCCCCCGCCCGCCAAGACCTCTGGAGCGAGAAACCCCGGCGTGCCGACCCCGCGGCGCTCGAGCTGACCGAGGTCGACGAGCGTGACCATGCCCGCGTCGCCCTGCACGACATTGGCGGGCGACACATCGCCGTGGTGCGTGCCTGCGCGGTGCAGCGCAGACAGGGCATGCGCGATGGCAGCCGCCTCACGGACGGCGAGTGCGGGCGCGATCGGACCGCGCGTGAGGGGACGGCCCGCGACGAACGTGGTGACGAGCCACGCCGCGCGGTCGCCTTCTGCCGGGCGCACGAGGGCGTGGGGTGCCGGGAGGTGGGGAGAGCCCGAGCGCCGGAGCATCGCGAACGCATGCGCCACGGTCTTGGCCGACCCCGCGGGTACGGGCTTGAGCACCACGCGGAGACCGGAGGCCAGTTCCTCGGCCTCGAACGCCCCGCCCTCGGCTCCGTCCCCCAACCGCCGGAGCACCCGGTACCCCTCGGGAGGCTCGACTTCCCCCCCTGCCGGACCGCCCAGGGAGGTGCCAACTTCATTGGCACGCGCACGCGCCATGGCAATCACATCCGCCACCACCGTCACAGTAGGACACCGGAACGAAAAAATCGTCCGAGGTCGCGTGATCCGATCGTTGCCAACTTCGTCTACGGCGCGCTGCGGTGACCCCGCGCGACCTTGGGCGGCGAGGGCACCGCACGCGGGGTCTCCTGGGCGCGGAGGAGCGCCTGCCGAGCGAGCTCCGCGAGCAAGGGATCGTCTTCGTTGCGCACGGCGAACGCCAAGAAGGCGACGGCATCGGCGCCTCCTACGGCTCCGAGCGCCGCATAGAGCCTCCCCGTGTGCTCGCGATCGAAGAGCTTGGCCGCATTCGCGAGGTCCTTGGCGTGCTCGGCCGAGCCCACCGCCCCGAAATAGTCGATCGCCGCTCCGGCGACGCGAAGATCGGGATGTCGGAGCCACGGGGTGGCAACCTCGAGCACGGTGACGCGGCGCTCCTTCGTCGCCCACTCGAGGGCGAGGAGCGCGAGCTCGGGGTCCGCGCCCTGCAGGAGCTTCCGGGCGTGACGATCTTCGCCGCGCGCCAGCGCGATCTCGGCTGCGAGCACCGCGAGACCTCGCCGCAGCAGGAGCGGCGCATCCTCCCGCCAAACGATGGCTCCCGCCTCGCGCTCCACCTCGACCGTGGCTTCGAGATCCGCGAGCTCGGGCTCGGGCGCGCCCTGAAGGGTGAGCTGGAGGCGGGCCACGGACGCCGAAACCTCGGCCGCATCCACCTGGACGACGACGGGATGGTCCGATGCGCTCGCGATCTCGAACGCCTTCCCCTCCGCGATGGCCGCGGCAAACACTTCGTTCGCCCACGGAGGGTCCCCCCCAAGCGGTGTGCCCGGGCGGAACTCGGGGCGGATCTCCATGGCGGCCTCACCCTCGGAGGTGCGGCACGAAGCCGCAGCGGTCAGGACGAGCCCGAGCGCCAGCCCGCCCGCCCGCGTCACGCGGGCCTCGTGATCCAGTGGAGCTCCTGCCCGGTTTGCGCGCTCCACAGTTCCGCCCAGCGAACCGCCGCCTCGGCCACGGAGATCGCCGGCGCGCCGAAATCGCGCGCACTCGCCACGGTGACGCCCTGGAGGCCGCAGCTGACGAGCGCACCGAACAAGGCGGGATCGACCCCGAGGTTGAGGCTGAGACCCTGGACGGCGACGCCCCGCGAAACATGGATCCCGATCGAAGCCAGCTTCGTCTCGCCGATCCATAGGCCCGGTTGGTCCTCGCGGTAGGCCGCCCCCGTGACGCCGAGCTCGCGCAGCAACGCCACGCTGGTCTGCGCGAGCGCGTGGAGGTGCTGGCGGATCTTTCGGCCCACGACCACCACGGGATACACCACGAGCTGCCCCGGGGCATGCAGGGTGACCTCCCCACCGCGGGGGGTGTCGAAGACCCGCACGCCTCGGGCCGCGAGCAGGTCGTCGGACCAGAGAACGTCCCGGCGATCTCCGCGCCGTCCGAGGGTCAGACAGGCGGGGTGCTCGACGAGCAGCAGACGCCCAGGGTCCCCCCCCACGACGCGCTCTCGCAGCCGGTGTTGGTGCTCGAGCGCGACGTCGAACGCCGCGTCCCCGAGCCACTCGACTTCCAACCGGGTCAGGTGTCCAGCCCGCCCACCGATTCGATGACGGCCATGTCGAGCACGGGGACCTCGATCCGGATCGTGTTCACCCCGAGTCCTTGCTGCCGCAGCCACCCGGTCAGCTCACCGGCCTGAATCACGCGCCCCTCGGAGAGGTCGTCCGGAATGTCGCCCATCGCGAACAACATGACGCTCCCACAGCCGTTGCGCTCGCACTCGCCCTCCCAGAGCTTGGGATCGACGGCCGTCCGCCGGGGGATGACGAGCGCCAACAGACGCGAATCGTCTTCGGCCTCCGGATCCTCGACGACCAAGCGCCCGATCCCTCGCGCTGGGGGCAACGCCGACGCGAGGGCGTAGCCTTCACGGTGGAGATAGATCCTCACGATAGACTCTAAGGATCTAGCCCCAAGCGACTGTAACCACTGGACAATCTGGGCTTCCGTTTCTTGTTCGAGCGCAGCGGCTGCGCGCCGGAGCTCCCGCTCGGCCCGGGCTGCGGCCTCGGGCAGACGGGTCCCCTGGAGCTGGTACCGGGCATCGCCTCGGGCCACGAAGCGGGACGCCCGGCCATGCTCGTGCAGGTCGAGCAACACCGCGGCGGTGACGGCACGCTCGATCTCGGAAATCTCCCCGCCCAGCACGCCGCGTCCCGCCAACGTCTCGGCGATCTGGCGCACGTGGAGAGAGCGCGGACCCGACTCCTCGAGCACCGATTCGACGCCGTCCAGCAGCGCTTGGTGCACCGAATGAGCGTCGGTCCGTCCATCGGCCTGCCCCCCCGACCAGTCGACGCGCTTGCCACGACGGCGACGGCGGCGACGGCGGCGACCGCCGCGTTCATCCTGGCTGGCTGCGCCCCGATCGGCCCGGTCGGCCCGATCACCTCGGTCGGCCCGATCACCCCGGTCGGCCCGATCACCCCGATCACCACGATCGGCCCGGTCACCCCGCTCCGCACGCTCGCCCCGCTCCGCGCGATCGCCTCGCTCCGACCGGTCGCCCCGATCCGAGCGGCCCCGGGTCGCATGCCCGCTGCGAGCCGCGGGTGCGGGTGCGGGCGGTTCGGGGTTCTGCATCGCGTCGAGCTCTTCTCGCAGTTCGGGACGCTCCTCCACGAGGCGCGACATCGCGTTGGCCATCACGAGCGCGACATCGGTCACGCCATCGAGGCCGCTCCCGGAGGGCGCCGCGAACTCGACCGTGCGCGCCGTCGCGGTGTCCCGCGGATCGTCCTCGTCATCGCCGTCCTCGAGCGCGTCCTCTTCGGGCGCGTCCTCGTTCGGCTCGGAGTTCGAGGCATCGTCCGAGGCTCGGACGATGCTTCGACCGCTGCGCCGACGCGGGTCGACTTTGCTTCGCATCTGAGTCTTGCTGGCCTTCTTGGTTCGCACCTTAGGTTTCGCTTTCGAAACGTCGCCGGAGCCCTTGGAATTGCTCGGTTTTTGTGGCTCTGGACGAGGGGGTGAATCGGGGATCCGGGCGCCCGCACGGATCGCGTAGTACCCGGGCTTCTCGCGCACGAGGACGGGCTCCTCACCGTTTCGCCCGTCTCGCACCGCGGAGTTGAGACAGCTTCGCATGGCCGTCTCGGGATCTCGCCCGACATGGGAGAGGAGGTTTTCTTCGACCGCTCGCCGTGCGACTTCGGCGAAGTGCATGGCGCCGTTGGCTTGGCGGAGGATCTCGATCGCAGCCTCGAGAAAAGTCATCCGTGGGTTTCCGTATCGTTCGGGGTGCCCCCACCTGCCGTTCTCGGCATGAGCAACGCCGGTCGCGTTGCATCTTCTAGGACCCTGGGGACCTGGCACCGGTGGGAGCCATCGCGCGGTGCTCGAGCCAGAGCTCGGAAGACCCGCGTTTGGGCGGTTCAAATATCCGAAAAGTTGCAAGCGTTTGGCAAGGCCTGCTAGCGGCGACAGGCGATGCGTCCTCTCACCCTCGGCGTTCTCGTCTCTGCCGCCGCGGGGCGCTCCTCCGCGCCCATTCGGCCTCCTTCGGACCGTTTCGTGGATACGCGGCCGCCCGCCGTGGCGGCCGAACCCGAGGAGGGATCGTCCCGATCCCCGGCGGCGACCGCGGCGTTCGAGGACGATCTCGAGGAAGCCACGGATCGGCGCAGCGGCGCTTCCTTGTGCGCGGCCCTGCGCGAGCTCGGACACCGCGCCTTTCCAATTCCCGTGACCGCGGATCTGGACCTGGCGCTGCGACACCTCGAGATCGACGCCTGCTTGTTGGCACTGCACGGACGACGCGGGGGCCGGGGCGACGTCCAAGCGTTGCTCACCCTGCGCGGCGTGCCGTTTGCCGGCCCCGATGGGACAGCCGCCGCCCTGGCGTTCGACAAGATCCGGGCGCGGCACATGCTCGCCTACCACAACCTGCCCGTGCCGACGTCGCTCGCCCTCGGACCCACGCGCAAGACCCAAGATCGCGAGCTCGAGCTGCTGGGCTGGCCCTGCTACGTCAAACCCCGGCGAGGTGCGCTCGGGCGGGGCGTCACGCTCCTCGATCACGTCGACCGGATCTCCGACGCCCTCGGGGCGGCCTTGCAGGTCGACCGCGAGGTGATCCTCGAGCGTGCCCTCCCCGGTCGCGAGGTCCAAGTCGTGGTGATGGGCGACCGCGTACTCGGGAGCCTCGAGGTGTTGTCCCGCTCACCGGGGGCATGTGAAACGATCTGCCCGCCCAACCTCTCCCGGGTCCGGCTCGAAGGCGTCCATGGTCTCGCCCGGAGGGCCGTCGCAGCGCTCGGCCTCCACGATGGTTTGACGCGCGTGGACATCCTCGTCGACGAGCGCCTCAACGAGTTCGTCCTCGAGGTCGAACCGCTGCCCCCGCTCGACCGCGACGGCGTCGTCGCTCGCGTGGCCGCGGCGGCCGGCCTCGGCTACGGTGCGCTCGTCACCGCGCTGCTCGATCGCCTGGTGCTGCGCGCCAGCGCTGCCGAGCGCGACCACGACCCACAACCCGCCATCGTGTGGCAGTGACGCCCCCGATGCGGCCGATGCGGCCGATGGGCCCGATGCGATGGACCGCCGCGGGGCTCACCATCGCGGCCGCCTTCCTGCCTCCGGTGCTCGAAACGCGGGCACTCGCATGGATCAACACGGCGAGGCCCTGCGCCACCGCGGAGAGGGGCTCTTGGTGCGCCCGGTTCGCAGACATCGATGTGGTCGGGCTCGGCTTGCGGATCGAAGGCGCCGAGTTCGAGGCACGGGGACTGCGGGCCACCGCGGGCACGCTCGAGGCCGGACCGAGCTGGCATGGACTCCATGTCGGGATCGCGGACCTTCGTCTGGAGCGCTCGCGCGCAGCCACCCTCGCACTCCCGCGAGCCCCCGTCTCGCGCCAACCCAACGACGAACGCGACGCGACCGCGCAGGATCCCCTCCCGGCGCCCCCTCGCCTCGCCCTTCACGGCATTCCGCTCACCGTCGAGATCCCCGGCACGGTCGCGCTGCCGACGGACCCCTCGATGCGCGTGCGCCTGCACCGAACGCGGATCACCGTCGACGCCTCCGGAGCGCCGAAGGTGCGCACGGAGATCGACGCGACGCACGGATCCCATTGGGGCGCGAGCGTGGGTCCGATCACGGCCTCGCCGGTCGCGGGTTGGGAGCGGTGGAGTCTCACGGGCGCCGCGCGCTTGGCCGAGGGTGACCCCGTCGAGGTCAACGCCGAAGTCGACCGCGCGGGTCTTCGCGTCGACGCGCGCGGGAGCAACCGCGGCATCCTGCGCGCCGACGTCCGCTTTGCGCCCGTGCCCAAGGCCACGATCGCCGCCGAACGCTTCCCGCTCGCCAGCGTCTCCGAGCTCCGGATCTCGTCGGCCATCGACGCGAGGGACAGCACGTTCTCGGGCCACGCCGAGCTCACCCTCGAGAACGGCCTTCGCGTGCACCTCGAGCGCGCCGAGATTCACGGACTGCGGCTCGACGATCGCCGCCTCGCCAAGACGGCCGTGGAGCTCGACCGCCTGGAGCTCGACGGCGACGTGTGGCTGCGCGATCGCTCGAACTTCTCCGGTGCGGTGACGCTGGGACACCGAGGGATCTCCGCCCACGTCGCCGCGACGCGCTCCAGCGAGCGCATCGCGTTCGAAGCCGAACTGGCCCCGATCTCCTGCCAAACGTGGCTTGACGGCTTGCCGGTCGCGCTGCAAGGCCCGGTGGCGGGAACCCGTCTGCACGGCGACTTGGACGGAGCGATCCGCTTCGACGCGCCCCTCTCCGCGCTGCTCGAGCCGAGCGACGCCGAGCCCGGGGGACACCTCGAGCTGCGGTTCCCATTCCTCGAGCGCTGCAAGGTCGAACGCGACGCCGCAGCCCTCGATTTCGCCGGGCTCCGCGGGCCCTACCACCATCGCTTCGTCGACGGTCGCGGCAGGACGCGCGAGCGCGTGCTGGCCCACGGCGCGCCGGGCTACGTCCCCCTTTCCGCGGCGGGACACGTCCCGGAAGCCTTCGTGATCCTCGAGGACGCGAGCTTCTGGCGGCATGACGGGTTCGATCGCGGCCAGATCGAGCGCGCGCTGTGGCACAACCTACGGCAGGGTCGAATCTCGCGCGGCGCGAGTACGATCTCCCAGCAAGCCGCGCGCAACCTGTTCCTCGGGATCGACCGTTCGCTCGGCCGGAAACTGCAGGAAGCGTTTCTGACGGCGCGGCTCGAGGCCACGGTGCCCAAACACCGTCTGCTCGAGATCTACCTCAACATCATCGAGCTCGGGCCGGGGGTCCACGGGATCGAGGAGGCGGCGCAATTCTACTTCGGGCGCCCCGCAAGGGCGCTCAATCCACTCGAAGCGTTGCACCTCGCTTCGCTCGCGCCGGCCCCTCATCGCTACGGTGAACGCTTCCGGAGCGGCGTCGTCGATCCCACCTGGCGTGCCGAGCTCGAGCACCACGCCTCGCGCCTGGTGCAGCATGGATACCTCTCGCCGGTGCTCCTCGGGCAGGTCCGCGCGGCGCCGCTGCGGCTCGTGCCGCGGCCCCCGGGGTAAACGTCGGACCGCTCGAACGCGACGGACGGTCAAACGCCCGCGAACAACCGCGCGCCGAAGCTGTCCGACAGCCGATCGTTGTCGAAGATCCGCTGCGCCGTCGCGGCGACGTCGTACTCGACGCGGCGGAACTCGAACGTCCCCCGGTCGGTGTCGAAGATCGTGTAGCTCGCGCGAGGATCGTGGTCGCGTGGCTGCCCGACCGACCCCACCGAGACGATGTAGCGAAACTCGGGCCGCAGCTCGAAGTCCTTGGTGATGACCTCGTACACGCGATCGGGACCGAGCGCGTACGCCTTGCAGAGGTGCGAGTGCCCGATGAACGTGGCGCGCCCGAGCGACGACCAGATCGGCAAGCACGTCGAGGCCTGATCGACCGTGAAGATGTACTCGAACTGCTCGAAGTCGAGCGGCGAGCCGTGGCAGAAGTGGGTGTCGTCGTCTTTGGCGATGTAGGGCAGCCCCTTGAGCCACTCCATGTTCTCGGGGCTCAGCAGCTTGGCGTGGAGATCCAAGGCCTCCCGCGCCGCATCGTAGTAGTAGCTGTAGTCCATGCGGCCCGCGACCGCGGCATCGTGGTTGCCGAGGATCGTGTGTCGGGTCAGCGTGCGGACCTTGTCGCAACACTCGTTGGGTTGCGGGCCGTACCCGACCGTGTCCCCAATACAAACCAGAGTGTCGACCTTCTCGCGATCGAACTGACGCAGCACGGCGTCGAGCGCCTCGAGATTTGCATGGGTGTCGCTGAAGATCCCGTATCGCATCTACACTTCCGCCTCGACCTCGACCTCGGGCACCATGATGGCCTCATACGCACGCTGAGCAAAGGCTCGGACGTCGCCGCCGTGTTCGTCCGGGACATCCAGGGAGACATCCATGTCGTGCAGTGTAGCAAGGGCGCGCCGGGCCGTTGCGGCGACCACGGGATCGGATGCCTCGGCCAGCGCCTCCACGGCGTGGCGCCCGGAGGCGTCTTGCCCCTCCCCCCCCATAGCCAGTGCGGCGGCCGGCTGGGCCGGCGGGCCGTCCTTGCTCGCAATCTCGGCAAACGCACGGGTGATGCGCTGCCGGGCCTCGGCCTCGTGGGCCGTACCGCTCACGCGTCGGAGGGTATGACACAGGCCGCGGAGTGCAACGGGGCCAAACGCTCCAATCGCGCGCGCCATGTCCAACCAGGCGGCCGAAGGCTCTTGGACGAGGTGCTCGACGAGGGGGTCGAGTGCGCGAGCGTCGCCCGAGATCCCAAGAAGGATCGCCGCGGACTGCCGGAGCTCGCGGCGCGGGGAATCCAGCTTCGAGAGCAAGCGCGGTACGATCCGCGGCCCCAATTCGGACAGATCGGCGAGGATCGCCAGCAGCTCGTCGATGCCGAACTGCTCCATCGCGTCGAGCACGAGGTCGAGGTCGCCCCCGAGGCGGCCCGCAACGATGTCCGAGGCGAGCTTGAGGCGAAGATCCGGATCCCGGAGTCGGGCGCGGAGGTCCTCGGAAGCCGCGGTCTGGCGAGGCCGTGGCCCACCGGAGTCGTCGAGACCGAGCGCGGTCACCACCGCCGCGGGGGTCGGCACGCCCTTACGCTCGCAAAGCTCCAAGATCCCCTCCCAGGCCTCGCGGGCGGCTTCCGGTTCGAGGTCGAGGTCGCCCTCTTCACCTTGCTGCTCGAGGCGGGCGCTCACGAGCTTCGCGGCGTAGTCCGCCCAATCGGTCGCCAGCCCGAGCGAGAGCACCCGCTTCCAGAAGCGGCGCGGCGCCACCAAACCATGCTCGAGCGCGCCTGCGAGGACGCGATGACGCAGGCTCTCGTATTCCTCCACGGGAAAGCCCTCGACCTCGAGCAACCGCGTGAGGTGCTCCTTGCGAGACACGCGATCGAGGTGCTCGAGCGCCCGCACGGCCTCGTGCGCCCCGATGACGTAGGCGTAGGCCCCCTTGGAAAGCGTGATGGGCGGCGCCGGAAGACGTTCCGCGACCGTCTCGGCGGCCAGGCCCTGCACCGCTCGCGGGAACGCGTGCGCCGAGTATTCCCCGCGCCCGAGCAAACCTTGGGCGCTTTGGATGCACAGCCGCGCGTTCGACACGAGGTCGGGCTCCGAGATCTCACGCTCGAGCTCCCGGCTTCCGCCACGCGTGTTGAGGAACAGCTTGAACGTCTGGGAGAGCGCGTCGAACAACGCCTCGGCTTGGGGCGTCGCGGCATCCACCAGACCGTCGATGCACCCCTGCTGCCCCATGTAGGCCCCGACGATGCGAACCCCGAGCAGCGGGTAGCCCCGACCGCGCAATAGGATGGGCCGCGCGACCAGCTTGGCCGCCTCCCAGCGGGCGCGCTGATCGCTTCCGAGGGCGACCGTGGCGACGATCCCTCGGGGCCCGAGCTCGATGTCGGCGAGGTGGGCTCCGAGCGTCGGCGGGGGCAAGGACGGAGGATGGCGCCGCGACGGCGATCCGCGGTCGCTGGAAATCATCTGCGGGATCCCGGCGTAGAGCGCAACGTCGGGATCGACGTGGAGTGGACGCGATCGCCCGTGGGAGGGCTCGAGATCGACGATGAGCTCACCCGAGTGCGCCGGCGCGAGCACCGGATCGATCACGCGAGACCCCTTGCTCGCACCGCCGACCGGGGCGAGCTCGATGAACTCGAGCGAAGGCTGCAGCATCCAGGCGCGCACGTGCTCGGGACGGCGCTCGAGCAGCTCGAGATGCCGCCGCAGCTCGGCGATGATCTCCCCTCGGCGGGCCCGGCTCATCACGAGCGTCGCGAGCTCCGCCATGGGATCCACGCGCAGCCACGTTCCCGCGGCGCGGGCCGTCCGGCCGCAGACGTGGCACTCACCCTCGTACGGACCCCCGGCGAGCACGGTCTCCGCGAGCTCGGGGCGCGCGACGACATCGACCCAACGCCAGACGCTCACCGAGTACGATGCGCCGCAAGGGCAGGAGAAAATGGTCGAGTCCGACCAAGTGACATCGGTGGTCACAGCGTGCAGCAAACCTCGCCCCGCGAAGGGCACGCGAGCCACGCGGAGGTTAGCTTCGGGACCGATCTCGTGGCAAGTTCTGACGATGTCCGACGCCCCCGGTGCCCCCCCCAATCGCGCAACCGACGCGGCTTCAGACGCACTGCAGCCCCTCCTTGCGCGCGCCCAGACGCTCGCAGACGAGCTCTCCGCGGGCTTCAAGGCGCAGGTGAAGCGCTCGCTCGGGGTGGATCTCGACGACAGCGAAACCTCGCTGGCGTTCGTCGACTACCACCTCGCGACCGCGCGGGACGAGCAGCGCGACGCCATCGTGGGCCTGCTGGCTGCGGGTGCGGGCGCCTACTATGGAGAGCTCGTGCGGCGGATCGTCGGAGGCACGTGGATCGGAGATGGCCGAGACCCTCGCCGCTTGCGCTTGTTGCTGCACCCACAGTTCCTTTACTTCGCACCGGTCGATCAAGCGCTCGAAGCCATCGCCGGCGACAGCCTCGACCCCGATGATCCGAGGATTCCCCCTGGGCCGCCCGTCGACGCGACGTTTCACCTTGAACCCGTGGCCCCCGGCCAGGAAGACGACGAAACCCACGACGCCGTCTGGCTGCAATCCCGCCTGAGTGAGCTCTCACCCGTGCCCGCGGATGAGTTTCACTGCCTCACGTGCCGCTTCGAGACGCTCACGCTGATGCTCGGCTTGCTTGCGAGCAAACACGTCGCCGAGGGCCGGGCCCCCGGTAACTACGGCGTCGAGCACTACTTGGACATCATCAGTCGCCCTCATTGAACGGATTTCGGCCGCCATCGGCCCGGAGCCGGGACCGAAACGTGTACACTCCCCGCGAATGCCCAGCCCCGCGGAGATGCCCCTGCAGGAGGTCCTGCAGGCGTTGTCGCGGACCCCAGTGGGGCAACCCCAGCTGCGCGCCGCGTTGGCCACGACGTGCGCGCGTTGGTACCTCCTGCGCGGAGAATCGGCGGAAGCCGTGCGCCACCTCGGCCACGCGCTCGAGATGGTCCCCGATTTGCGGCCCGCGATGCGCCTCCTCTACCGCATCTACCTCGATCGCGGGGACGTGCGGTCCGCGGTCATGTACCTCGATCAGGAGATCCGGGCGACGAGGCACCCGCGCGAAGCCGCGGCGCTCTACCGCGAGCGCGGTCAGCTCGTCGAGGCCCACTTCCACGACCTCGCCGCGGCCGACCAGTGCTACCACGCTGCGCTCAAAGCCACCCCCCGCGACCTCGCCGTGCTGCGCTCGGTGGAGCGCGTCGCCTTGGCCCGCGGCGACGTCTTCCGGCTGATCGCCAACCTCGAGATCCAGCTCGAGGTGCTGCAGGAAGAGTCCGCGATCGCTGGGGTGCTCCACGACCTCGCGCTGCTCGAGGCGCGGCACCGCGGCGATCTCTCGCTCGCGGGCGACCTCCTGCTCGCCGCGCTCGAGCGCTTCGGCCACCACTTGGTGCTCGCCCGCGATCTGTTCCGGATCGCCGAGGTGGACGGCGACGCGGAGCTCATGCTGCACGCGCTCGAGCTCGAGGCCGAATCGCGCAGCTCCCCGCACCGTGCCCTGGCCCTCGCCCGGGCGAGCGTGACGCTCCGAGAGCATCGTGAGCGTCCCGCGGCCCTGGCCCTCCTGCACGCCGCGGCCATCGATCAGCCGCGCAACGTCTCCTTGTGGCGCAGCCTCGAGGAGCTCGCGATGGCCACGGCACGCCACGACCTCGCGCTCGAGGCGTGCGTCGGTCAGCTCAAAGCGATCGACGGCGACGCCGACCATGCCGCGCGCGCCGAGCTCTTGGTCCGCTTGGGCCGCCTCTCGCTCTTTCGTCTCGAACGCGGTGCCGAGGGCTTCGCGGCCATGCGCAAGGCCATGCGGCTCTCACCCGGCCACCCGCTCGTCCTCGAGGACACCGGCAGGTACCTGACCGAAGGGGGGATGTGGGCCCAGCTGCTCGAGCTCGCCCAATCCGAGTTGCAGAGCTCCGCCACCGTGGGGATGACGCGGGAGGAGTGCGCGCTCGCGCATCTGCGCTGCGGGCAGATCATGGAGGAGCGGCTCGGCGAGCTGGACGGCGCCCGGAAAGCCTACGAGGACGCGATTGCGGCCGCGCCCGCGTTTCGCCCACCTCGCGATCGTTTGGAGCGCGTCCTCCATCAAGTGGGCGACGCCGCGGGCTTGCGCAAGCACTACGCGGACGAGCTCAACACGGCGCAACCGGGACCACGCCGCACATTCCTGCTCTCGGTGCTCGCCCAGCTGCATGCCTCGGACGCGGGCTCGGAGGTCGCGATCGGCTATCTCACGGCGCTCCTCAAAGAGCACCGGGACCACGTCTCGTCGATCCAGCTGCTCGCCCGCATGCTCGCGCATGCCGACCGCGCCAAAGACCTCCGGACGGTCACCGCCCACGAGATCAAGCTCACCACGAGCCCCACGCGCAAGGCGAAGCTCCTCCATCGCCTCGGCGAGCTCGCGTTGCAAGCGGGGGATCGCCCTGCTGCGCGCGAGGCGTTCGAGCAAGCGCTCGAGGCCGTGGACGATCACTTGCCGAGCTTGGAGAGCCTCTCCACGCTCCTGCGCAGCGAGCACGATCACGCGGCGCTCGTCCAACTCCTCCACAAAGAACTCCTCTACACGACCGACCGCGGGCGCCAGGTCACGCTCCAGCTCGAGATCGCGGGGTTGCTGGCGACGCACCTCGGTCAGCCCGAGGAAGGCCTGCGCGAGCTCCGGGCGCTGCTGCAACGTTGGCCGCGGCACCTTCCGGCCTTGCACGCGGCCGAAGGCCTCGCAGCGACGCTCGGCGACGCGCGTGCCCAGCTCGAGTTTCTCGAGCAGCATATCGCCGCGATCTCGGGACCGCGCACCCGCGCCCTCCTCCTCCATCGCGCCGCGCGACTGCACGATCGCCTCGGCGACCACGAAAGCGCGATCCGGGCGCTCCAGCGGGCGCTCGAGCTGTGGCCCGAGCTCGGCGTCGCACGCTCGATGCTGCTGCAGCTCTACGAACGCCTCGGACGCGCGCGCGAGCTCCAGACGTTCGCGGAGGCCGGGCTCGTCCAGGAGCGCGGCGTGGACGATCGCCGGGCCATGGCGCTGCAGCTGGCCCAGCTCACGCCCAAGCCGGAAGTCGCCGTCGAGTACCTGAGCGCGGTCGCCAAGGCGCGACCGGACGATTTCGTGACCCAGCTGCGCCTCTCGCGGGCCGCCCAAGAAGCCGGCCACTTCGGCATCCAGGCCAACACGCTCTCGCACGCGGCGCGCTTGTTCGGCCGTCAGAGCGACCCCCGCGATCCCAACGTGGTCGCGCTCGCCTACATCGCCGCGCGCGCCCACGAGGCCGCAGGCGAGTTCGACATGGCGATCGTCCAGTACGATCGCGTGCTCACGCTCGTGCCCAACCACGTGCTCTCGCAACGCGGACGCGCTCGGATCGCGCGGTTGCAGGAGCACCGCGAGGTGCCGCGCGGAGCGGAGCGCTACGAAGCAGCCTCGCGCGATGCCCCCTCGGCCGCAGCGAAAGCCGCCCTGTTCGTGATGGCGGCCGAGGCGTTCGAGCGCCGCCAAGACTACCGGAGCGCCCTACGCAAGGCCGAGAGCGCGATCAAGGCGTGCCCGAGCTATCTCCCGGCCCTGCACACGCGGGCGCGCGTCCTCGAGACGATGGGCCAAGACGATCACTTGTTCGACGCGATCGAAACGCTCGAGAACCTCGCGGAGAAGCTCTCGTCGCGGCCCCATCGCGCCCAAGTGTTGTGCCACGCCGGCACGCTGGCGCTCGCCGTCGGCGTCGTCGACGAGCCCAACCCCCGCGCATGGAAACTGTTCGTGGAGGCGGTGGACACGGATCCGCACTCCCCGCGGGGGATCCGCGGGCTCGAGCGCACGCGGGACAATCACGGCGCCAAGGGAGCGCCGAGCCTCCTGCGAATCCTTCGCAAGCGCGCCGAGGCGATGCGGGCGGAGGAACAGCTCACCGTCGACGCGCTGCGCGAGCTCGCGGCGCTCGGAGGGGACGCGGACGGGCCCCAATGCGCGATCGAGCTGCTGCGACTCGCCGAGCACGATCCCAACCACCCCGGACTGCAGACCGATCTCGCGCGGGCCTACGCACGCCTGGGCCGCTGGCCCGAGGTCGTGACCGCCCTCGAGACCGCCCTCGGCTGCGAGTCCTCGCCGGAACGCCAAGGCGCCCTCCACTTCCACGCAGGCGAGGCCAATGAGCGCGCGAACCGGCCGGAGGTCGCCATCGGGCACTACCTGGCGGCGGGACGAAGGGGCTTCCACGTCCGTCACGCCCTGCTCGCGGCCGAGCGCCTCGCGGCCGAGACCGGAGCCCTCGCCGCGCGTGCCGAGGCCCTGCAGGCCCTCGTCGACCGCAGCAGCGGTCCCGAGCGCGTCCGCAGCCTACGGCTGTTGGCCGAGCTCTATCGCGGTCCGCTCGGTGAACCCGAGCGCGCGCTCCAAATCATGCGCGAGCTGTTGCTGCTGCGCCCCACGGACCTCGAGGTGATCGGCGAGCTGCGCCGGCTGCTGCGGAAGCTCGAGCGTCACGAGGAAGCCGTGGCCGTGCTGCTCGCCGGCATTGCCCACCATCGCGCATGGCTGCGCTCGGGCGAGCTCGACGACGGACCCCAGCGCCCCGGCGCCGCCGTGGCGGGCCTCCTGCGCCTGTTCGCGGCGATGGGAGAGCGGACGGGCGTGTACCTCACGGGCCGCATCCTCGAACGGATCGACCCGAGTCTCATCCCGCCCGATCGCGCTCCGGATCGCCTGTTCGCCGAGCCGTGGCCGCTACCGCGTGCGCAGGAGGGGCGGCCGTTCGATGGGCTCATCGGCGACCTCCCGTACTCGCATGCGCTCGACCTCCTGCGCGAAGGCGTGTTCTTCCTCGCGCAGATGCCCATCGGACCGGGCCCGGCGCTCGATCTTTCGCCGCGCAGGAGCCTGCCCTCTGGGCACGCGATCGTGGGGGTGGTCCGCAGCCTCGCCGAGGCCATGGGCGTCCCGCAGCCGCTCGTGTTCGTCGACGACGACGTGGACGACACCATCGAAGCCCACATCACGCCCGCACCTTGCCTGATCGTCGGCCGGCGGGCAGCCAGCAACCCGGCGGAGCCCAAGGTCCGCGACGCCATCGGGCGCGCGCTGTTTCGCCTCGCCACGGGCGGCGACGCGATCCACCATCACGCGCGACCCGACCAACTCATGGCGTTGCTCGTCGCGCTCGCGAACGCGGCGGGGGTCGAGATCGACGTAGAAGAGGATTTCGATTGGCAGTTCGCGACCGCGATCAAAGCCGGGCTTCCGCAGGACGCACTCGCGGAGCTCGCGGACATCGCGACGGCGTTCCGCGACAGCATCGACGGCCTGACGGCGCCCACGGTCTTGAGCTCGCTCGCCATGGCGGAGGACCGCGCGGGCGCGGTGTGTGCCGCAGATCCGGCCCCCGCGCTCGAGCGCGTGTTCGCGCAGGAGACCCCCCCTGCACGTTCGCGCATGCTCATCGGCTACATCCTCTCGGACGACCACCTCACCCTGCGTCGGGCGCTCGGCTACGTGATCGAGGGACAAGTCCCCGGGCGTAGCCCTTCCGCGGAGATCCCCGCATGATTCGCTCCGAGATCCTCACGGACAGCAGCGGTCTCATCGACCTGACGCACCTGGTGCAGGAGGACGATCAACCCCCGCCCCCGAGCCTCACCGAAGATCGCGCGCAGCTGTGGCCTCAGGGCTCGCAGATCCACTCCAGCATGCTCTCGATCTCGGGGCCGATGTCGAGCGCGGGCGGCTGGCAGACGCTCGCGGAGGAGCTCATCGAGGAATCGAAGCGCTGCAAGGACGATTCTCTCAAGAGCGCGTTCCTCTGCGAGGCGGGGCGCATCCTCATCGATCGACTGGGCCGCCAGGTCGAGGGCGAGGCGCTCGTGCGCAGCAGCGGCAGCCCGCTCACCGCGAGCCTCCTCGATCCGCAAGACGCGGAGTCCGATTCATTGGCCGTGGAGCTCGCGAGCCTCGAGCGCACCGCCAGCGATCCCAGCGTCGACGTGGACACGCGCGCCGCAGCATGGGTCGAGCTGGGAATCCTCTGCGAGGAACGGACGCCCAGCCGTGAACGCGCGATTCGTGCGTACCGCGAGGCGCTCGCCCTCGTCCCGGATCATCCCGAGGCGCGCCGCCTCGCAGCGCTCGCGAGCGCGCTCGAACGCGACCGGGAATACGCGAGCGACCAGCTGCGCAGCATCATCGCGACGACCACGTCCTCGGAGTACCGGGTGGCGCTGCTGCTCGATCTCGCCGAACTCGTCGAAGATCTCGACGAGCGCCTCATCATCCTCGAGCAAGCCCGTCAGGCGCAGCCCACCGAGGAGGCCGTGCTGCGGCGATTGTCCCGGACGTTGGCCGCGATGGGCGATTGGCAGCACCTCGCCGAGCTCTACCGCGACCTCTCGCGGCTCGCGGAGGACCCCATCTCGGCGAGCACCGCGTCCCACCTCGCGTTCCTGACGATGGTGGAAGCGGGCGGTCCCGTCGACGACCTCGTCACCGACCTCGCGCGCCATCCCCCGGAGTACGCGGATGGATTCGCGCCGCTCGCCGAGGTCGCCCTCTACATGCAACGGAGGATCGCCGCTGGCGACGATCCATCCACCCTTCCCGAGGCCGAATCCGTGCTGGAACGCCTCGCGAGCGTCTTGGACGCGCCGCGCGAGCAGGGCCTCGTCCGCGAGCAGCTCGCCCGCCTCCGGCTCGCACGCTTGCAGCGGCTCGCCCCCGCGCGCCACGACGCGGTGGACACCGGAGAGCCGGTGATCTCGCCGCCCCCCAAGCTCAGCGACGAGGCGCTGGCGCTCGCAGAGCTGCTCGAGTCCGACCTCCGCTTCTGTTTGGTCCACCTGCCCGAGCATCGCTGGGTCCACCAAGCGCTCGCAGAGCTGTTCGAGCTGCGCAACAACATCCCGGCGCTGACGCTCCACCTGAGCGAATGGGCGCGCACCCACAGCGCGGGGCCGGGTCGCGCCACGATTTTGCGGCGCCTGGGCGCGCTGCACGAGCGCCACCGCAAGGACCTGCCGCGCGCGGCGGAGATCTACGAGCTCGCGGTCGCCGAAGATCCGCACAACGCGGATTGCTTGCGCGCGCTCGGCCGCGTCTACGAGAAGATGCGTCGCTGGCCGCAGGCCGTCTCGGCGCTGCGCCGCCAGGCCGATCAGAGCGAAGACACCCCCGAGCGCCTCGCCGCGCTGCGCCGCGTCGCGGTGCTCGCCGAGGTCGAGTTGCACGACATCGACCTCGCGATCGCCTCGCTCGAGGAGGTCGCCAAGCACGACCCCGACGATCTCCTCTCGCTCTACCAGCTCGCGCGGCTCTGCCGGGTCGGGCGGCGACCGCCCGTGTTGATCGCGGCGCTCGAGCAGCTGGTCGAACGGGTCGAAGATCCGGTCGCCCGCACCTCGCTGCTCGTGGAGCTCGGTGAGGTCCTCGAGCTCCACCTCAAGCAACGCAGCAAGGCCCGCAGCTGCTACGAGCAGGCGCTCGCGCTGACGCCCGGATACACCCCGGCGTTGTCCGCCCTCGCGCGGCTCTATCGCGACAACGGAGACCTCGAGGAGCTCGTCAAGCTCCTCAGTCCACAGATGGATCCCGTCTCGGATCCTGCGGTCTTGTCCCTCAAGGCCGGGCGCGTCTGCTTCGAGGAACTCGGCGACCCCGAGCGCGCCCTCACCCACTTCGAGACGGCCTACACCACCAACCCGGATCTCGTGCCCGCGCGCGAGCTGCTCGGACAGCTGCTTACCGCCACCGGCCGCTTGTCACAGGCCTACGATCTCCTGCGGGCCCAAGACGTCCCCAGGTCCGACTCGCTCGCGGCCGACTATCACTATCGACTCGGGCTCCTGGCGGAAGCGACCGCACGCCAAGGCACGGAAGGCGGGCGCAACAAGCAACCCGACCAGTACGAGAACGAAGCGCTCGCCCACTACCGCGCTGCCCTCCAGCGTCAACCAAACCATGGACTCGCGTTCGAGCGCGCGCGCCGGTTGCTCGTCACCTACCACGATATCCCCAACCTCACCCGGCTCATCGAGGATTTGCTCCCGCACGAATCCGACGACGGAAAGTCCGTGCTCATGGTGCACCTCGGTCGCCTCCACGTCGCGCGAGACATGCCCGCAGCCGCGCGCCGGGCCTACGAAGAGGCGCTCGCCCATGCTCCCGACGATCCGATCGTACGGCACGAGTTCGAAGGGCTCTTGCGGTTGCTCGGAGATCGCAAATCGCTCCCGGCGCTGTATCTCCGCTCGGCTCGCGACACGCCCGATACCCACCTCAAGGCCACGCTGCTCGTCGAAGCGGCCGAGCTCTTGCTCTCGACGGGACAAAGCGAAGACCACGAGGTCGCCGGCAAAGCGATCCTCGAGGCGCTGCAGGTCGACCCGGGCAACCCGTACGCGGTGCGCCATCTCGAGCGGCTGCTGAGCGACCCGGATTCTCCGTTCGTCGTCAAAGATGCCGTGAGCGCCCGCGCGGTGCGTGCCCAATCCGACGCCGAGCGGGCGATCTTCTACGTCGAGAGCGCAGAGCTCCTCGAGCGCGTAGGCGCTTGGGGGCAAGCGCGGCGGGCCTACGTCGCCGCCAAAGGGGCGCTCGCCAATCTGGCACCCGCCGACCTCGGACTCCAACGGACCGGCAGCGAGAACCGGCGGGCGACCGTGGCCTCTTCGGGGCGCGCATCGATCCACGTGCTCTTGGCCGAAGCCCGAGATGCGGCCGCGCGGGCAGGACGCGGAGACGACGGCGCGCGTCAGAAGGCGATCCGTGTCATCGCCGAGATCCTCGCCCGGGACCCCGCGCACCGCGATGCGATCTCCATCGCGCGCGGCCTGGCCACGACGCCGGAGGACACCGAGATCGTCTCGCGCCTCCTCGCCGACGTGTTCGGTGCGGTGGAGGACCCGGAGCTGCGCTACGAGCTCGGCTTGTTCCTCGGTGAGACCACTGCCGCGCCCGAGCATGCGGTGCGCTACTTCCAGGCCGCCTCGCAAGCCCGCCCCAACGGGAGGCGGGCGCTCCGAGGCCTCGTCAACGCCTACCGGCAACTCGGCGACGACCTCCAGGCCGCCTCGGCCACCGAGCGCCTGCTCGAGCTGTTCGAACCGAGCGAACCCTCGGCCATCGACCTGCGCATGGGGATCGCGAACTTCCTGAGCGGGAGCACGCAGACGCTCCCCCGCGCCATCGAGCACGCGCGCGTCGTCTTGGCCGCGCGCCCCAACGATCCCCGGGCGGTCGACCTCATGGCCGATCTCCTCGAGCGCTCGGGGCAACGCCAGGAGGCGGCGCGCCTGCTCGATCGCTTGGTCGCGCGCGAGCGCAACCGCGAGCGCTTGCACGACCTGTTCCTCCGCAAAGCACGTCTGCTCGCCGACACCCCGGGATCGGGTTCCGAGGCGCTCAAGTCGATCGAACGCGCCGCCGCGCTCAGCCCCGGCAACCGCGACACGATCACGATGTTGGTCGATCAACTCGCGGCCGCCGGCCAGACCTCGCGCGTCGCGGCCTACCTGCCACCGATCCGCAGCGCGCTCGCGGCCAACGTCGCACGCGGAGCCGTCTCGCTGCGTGACCTGCGTTTGCTCGCGAAGGTCGCCGCTTCGCAGACGCCCCAGCTCGCGACGATCGCCCAGACCTTGCTCGAGGCCCTCGATCCGCCAGCCGGCGAGCCCCAAGCCGTGATCGAGCCCGTCCGCGCGAGCGCAGCCGGCCTCGCGCGCGTGCTCGAGACCCCCGAGCTCCGACAAACGCTCTACGCCAGCGAAGAGCCCCCTGCCCTCCACGCGCTCCTGCAGGCGCTCGAAGGTTTCGTCGCACGCATGCCCAGGAACTTCCCGGGGGTCTCCGGCATGGACAGCGGCCCCGCACCTGCGGCGGTGGACAGCGAAAGCCTCCACGAGCATGGGAGGGCGCTCGCGGAGCTGCTGCGGCTCCGGCCGCCGCGGCTCGCCGCCTCATCGGCGCAAAACGTGGTGCTCTTGGTCCCAGAACCGATCTCCACGATCCGCCTCGGCTCCAATCTTTGGAGCCAGGGCGATCGCAGCGCCTGGTGCGGGCTGATCTCGGTCGCCACCGCCCGCTATGCCCTCGGGGCTGGGCGAGCACGAGCGCTCGGCACCGCGGACCTCGACCTCTTGGTCACCGCGAGCTTCGAGGTCGCCGACATCTTCAACCCGACGACCGCGGATCCAGACCCGCACAAACTCCGCGACCTCGTCGCGAATCTGCGCAACATCTTGCCGTATCGGCAACGTCAGATCGTCGCCGAAAGTTGTCAGGCGCTCGCCAGCCATGCTTTCGACGCGGGCGTCACCGGGCAAACGATCGCGACCACCGACCTGCGCTTCGCCGCCCTCATCTCGGGGCAATACGCCGAGTGCCTCGGTGCAGCCTGCCTGCTCGACGGCGTCTTTGGAGGTCCACTCAAACAGCGAGTCAATCGCTCGAAGCTCGCGAGGGATCTCCTCGTGTTCCTCATCAGCGACGAGTTCCTCGCCGCCTCGAGCGTCGCCCGCTCGGCGTGAGACCGCCCGTCCCAAGGAACAGTGTCTAGGGCCTGTTGACCTGGAGTGCGATCACCGACCGCCCACGCGGCCGTCCCAGCGTGGGTCGTGCACCCACTGTGTGGATTCGTGGTCGAGTGGTCGGATGACCGTCCCGTCTTGGCGCCGGCTTTCGCCTCCTTCTTGCCAAATTCCCCGCGCAGGACCTCAAGGAATGCGATTAGAGTGAAAAGGCAGCGATGGGATCCGCGGTCATGCATCGACGCCTCGTCCTTGGCGCCCTCTTGGTGAGCGGCTGCACGGACGACGCGTCCATGGACGACACGGCCTCCGGCTCCACGGGCGGCGCCACGGTGGCCACGACGGGACCCGGGAGCTCCACGACGGCTGCAGGCGGCCTGACTTCGAGTTCGTCGCTCGAGACGGACGCGAGCACGGAGGGCGGCTCGGAGCCAGTCTCGGGGAGCGGAGCGCAAATCGAGACGGCGAGCAGCAGCGCGGGGTCGGACGACGAATCCTCCGCGGGGGATGGCACCTCCGGATTCGACGGCGCCTCGGGGACGAACGAGAGCGATGGGAGCGAGAGCGACTCCGGTGGGTCCGTCTCGCCCGAGGACCCCGCGATTTGGGTCGTGGGCACGAGACCTTCGCTCAGCATCATCAACGTCAACGACCCCTCGCAACGCTTCACCGGCCTGCGCCCGAGCAACGAGCCCGTGCAGGAGCCGCAGCTCAACCCCTGGTCGGACGAAGGCGACTGGCTCGCCCAAGACCGCGACGGCAAGCTGCGCATCTACGATCTACGCCGCGGAGGCCTGCAGGTGGCCGAGGTCCCCCATACGGAGTCCTGGGAGATCGTCGGATGGGCGTATCGCCACGGCGTCGTGGTCCTCGAGGAAGACGACGCCGGTGAGGACGTCTTTCTCATCACGCCAGAGGGAGGCCAGCACGTCCTCCTGCGCTTGGGACCCGACGAAGATTTCAAGGCGCCTTCGATCTCATACAACGGCGAGATCCTCGTCTACACGCGACGCTCGGGCACCACGCACGACCTCTGGTTCGTGGACTTCTTCGATCCCACCGCCCCGACGGCACCCGAGCTGCTGCTCGCCGACCTGCCCTCCGCGCTCCTCGATCCCAAGTGGACCCTCGACAGCCGCTGGCTCGCGTTTGGCCTCGCCTCGCACGGGAGCATGGCCGAGGGCGTCTACCTCTGGAATCGGGCGCAGGGCCAAGCGCCGACCCGGGTCGCGCCCGATGACGCCGAATACGCGGAGCACTACTCGTTCTCGCCGCAGCGCCACGACTTCATGCGCTTTGGGACCTCGCCCGCCGGAGACTCCTTCATCACGCACGTGAGGCTCGACGACACGATCCTCCGGGTCTCGGAGTTTTCCTCGGGCGAGGAGCAGTCGCCGGCCAAATGGTCCTCCGACGGCGGGTACGTCACCTACTCGGACAGCACCGAGGGTTGGCTGCGCGCGATCTATCGTACCGATCTAGGGCGACCGATCGCGATCCCGGGGTACCGCTACTCCTGTCCGCTCGCATGGGCGTCTCCGACCGAGTTCGTGTATCGGGCATGCGCCGGTGAAGCCCAAGGCGAGCTGTTTTGGGGCGTCGCCGCCTCCCCGCTCCCGGTCGAACCAGTCGCGCTCGGTTTTCGCGACACCCCGTTCCTCACGGGTGGCGGATGCCTGGCCCTTTGGGAGGACACCCAGCTGTTCGTCGGCGCTGCGGCAGCCGATCCCGACCTCACGTCCGTCGCCTCGCCCATGCCCGCCATCGACGAGGTCGCGCTCGACCCTCGGGGTGCGGGCCTGGCCTGGGTGACGCGCCAGGGCTTCTCCTACTGGCAACCGCTGCTCGAGTGCGAACCGGACGGCCCTCCCCAGGCGCTCGACCGCGACGGCGTCCTCCAAGGAACGCTCTCGTTCCTTCCGCGGTGACGTGCGAGATCTCCGGCTCCGGACCGGCTAGACACGGTGTTCGGTGAGCACTTCGACCCGGGGTCGACCGACGATCCGACGAGATGGCACCAATTGGCACCTTGCGCGGAACTCCCGCGATTTTACGCCTCCCATCGTGACTCCAACTGCCCTTCCGATGCCCTCCGAGGGCGTCGATGTCGCCGAATCGATGCCTCCGCCACGCGGGGAAGACTTCGGCAACGTGCTCGACGAGTCCGCGATCGCGTACGTGAGGGTCGATGGCAAGGGCATCGTCCTGCAGCGCAATCCACCCGCGGCGGGCATGCTCGGGTCGGGGCGCGCCAAGGCGCCGCTCGTCTTCGCCTCGCGCCTTCTTCCGCGCTCGATCGCCCCGTTCCACCGTTTCCTCATCGACCTCATCCGCTCCCGCCGACCGGCCACGATCCTCGTCGAGCTGCGCAGCCCCGAACGTGGGCCGCTGTGCGTGCGCGTGGACGGAACTTGGCTGCGCGGCGAAGAGCTCAACGCCCCCGGAAGCTGCCTCCTGTCCCTCGTCGACGTGAGCGAGCAGCAACGCACGCAGGAGCGCCTACGGAGCTCGGAAGCGCGGCTGCGGCAGCTGTTCGATGCCCTCCCCGACGCCGTGTTCGTCGCGAGCCTCCGAGGGATCCGCTACCTCAATACGGCCGCGATCCGCCTGCTCGGCCTGCAGAACGCCTCGCAGTTGCTGGGGCGCCGGCTCGAGACCTTCGTGGCACCTTCCCACCTCGACGCACTCCAGTCCCTCATGGCGGAGTTCCTCCTGACGGGTGGGGCACGTCCCCGCTGCACCGAGGTCGAGTTCGTCACGGAGTCGGGTCACGCGCTGGTGGCCGAAACGAGCTGGGTCGAAGAAGTGTTCGAAGGGGAGCGCTGCGTCGTTTGTGTCGCGCGGAACGTGCTCGAGCGCCGTGACCTCCTGCTCCAGGTCGCTCAAGCCGATCGCTTATCGATGGTCTCGACCCTCGCCGCTGGCGTGGCCCACGAGGTCAACAATCCGCTGACCTACGTGCTCATGAACCTCGACAAGTGCCTCGACGGCCTCCCGCCCGACGGCTCCGCCAACGGACGGATCTCCGTCGATCAGCTGAGGGCGGCGCTCCGCGAAGCCCTCGAGGGAGTCCAACGCGTGCGCACGATCGTCCGCGATCTCAACCGGTTCTCTCGTTTCGATGCCCAGACGTCGCTCGTGGACGTCAACGACTCCGTCCGCAAGGCGCTCCAACTCGCATCGGCCGAGCTGCGCTATCGAGCGACCGTGGTGCAGTCGCTCACGGACCTCCCTCCCGTACGCGCGACCGAAGGGCACCTCGTCCAGGTCCTGCTCAACCTGCTCCTCAATGCCGCGGAAGCCATCGAGCATGGGTCCCCAGACCGCAACCGCGTGTCCGTGAGCACCACCGTATCGGGCGGGAACGTCGTCATCGCGGTCGAAGACACCGGATGCGGGATCCCTGCCGAGATGCGCGAGCGGCTGTTCGATCCGTTCTTCACGACCAAACACGGCGGCCGCGGCACGGGGCTCGGGTTGTTCGTCTGCTACAACTACGTCCGCGAGCTCGGGGGAGAGATCCGTGTCGAGAGCGATGGCGCGACATGGTCGCGGTTCTCCGTCGCCCTGCCCTCCGCCCTGCCCGCGCAGGAGCCCTCCGTCCGTGCGCTCGCGACCCCACCCATGGACCCGATCTCGGGTCGCATCCTCGTGATCGACGACGAAGAGATCATCCGCATCGGGGTCGTGGCTGCGCTCAGGAAGACGAACACGGTGGACGCCGTCGACTCGGCCGAGGAAGCGCTCGCCCGCATCGACCGCGGGGAACACTATGACCTCGTGCTCTGCGATCTCCAGATGCCGGGCCTCCCCGGATCTCGCTTCTACGCGGCCTTGGCTGCCCGCTATCCGCACCTCGTCGAGCGCGTGATCTTCATGACGGGCGGGGCCTTCACGCACGAGGCCAAGCAGTTCCTCGAAGACGTCGATCCTCCGGTGCTCGCCAAGCCCTTCACGCTCAAGGAGCTGCGCCAGACGCTGTGGGACCGCATCGCGCAGCTCCGCGCCCAGCAGCCAAAGTCCGCCGTCGGCTGACCGACGTCGAGTGAAGCGCTGGGCGCGTCGAGGCGGTAGACGTCATCAGCCCTGCGCGTCGAGCTTCGACCGCAGCAAAGTGGTCGAGCAACGCAGCGCCGCTCGGTTCCGTCACGTTGACCGGCACGCGAAGGTTCCGAAAAGCGAGCCACGTGAACCCGAGTACCGCACGCACGCGAACAAAGTCGTCCACCGAAGCGCTGCGATGGAGGTGCCCGTTGCGAGTGGATGGCCCACGAACCACGTTCAGTGGTTGCAGTTTTCGTCGTGCACGTGCTCGTGCTCGTGGTCGTGATTGCAGTTCTCGTCGTGCACGTGTTCGTGCTGGAGCCGCGCCTGCTGTTCTTGCATGGCTTTGCGGACCGCGTCCGGACCGCCCACGGCCCGCAGCAGGCTCGCCACCTGGTAGCCGAGGAACCGCGGCACCCAGACGAGCTTCTCGGGCTCCGCGTTGCGACGCAGCTCCACCGCCATCTCGAAGGCACAGCGTGCCAGGCCGAGCTCGCCCTTGGTCCACTCCGCGATCGCGACATCGTCCAGGATGTTGGCGACGCGGTTCGCAAGCCCTTCGCGGACGCGCGCATCACCATCGACCGATTGCTGCAAGAGGGCGAGGCGCTCGGATTCCTCCGTGGGTTGCGGCTTGTCCCCGTGGATCTGCGCGGCCTTCTCGAGCATGCCCTCGAGATCGAGCACGGCGGGCCACTGCGGAACGTCCAGCCCTTGGAGAATCTCCTCCAACGCGTCGCGCATGAACCCCGCGGCGTCGCCGAAGTCGCTCTCACGCAGGAAGGTGGTGGGGCGCTCCTTGGGCGCCGTGCCGAGCAATGCCAGCGCCTCGTTGAGCGCGCGCGGAACCCCGTGACCGGCGGCCATGCTCTGCTCGCGGGCCCACAGCACCCGCGCCTTGAGCCACTCGATGTTCACGCGCCGATCGCCGAGCTTGGTGAACCACTCGCGCACGGAACGGGCGCGTTGTCCATCGGTCTGGGCATACCCGTTGAAGCCAACGACTTGATCGTCGTCGGTGATCGCCCCCGAGAAGAGCACGGCACCGTCGTCGCGTCGCGGTTCGCTCAGCGCGAAGCTCAGCACCGAAGCCTTCGCGTCGCGCTCGACGACGGCGACGGGGGTCAGGTCTCCGCGCAGGGCATCGAGGGTGCCGGCGGAGCTCCACACCTTGGGCGACGCGTCCGGGATCTCGATGCCGCGGCTCTTGAGCGTATGCAGGGCCTTGCGCACGGCCTTGCGGATCTCTTTGTCATCGTGATCGCGCAGCCCAACGAGCGCTGCGGCGTCACGGTTCTGTACGAGCTTGGGAATCGAAGCCAACACCTGCGAGGCGCCGTCGGACATGGGGCGTCGCTTTACTACATCCCATGATCCAGAGCAAACGCCGGCCGCAGGTTTGCACCGGTCCCCCATCGCGCGCGACGCCACGCTGTTTCGTGCGCAACTTGCCAGCTGAGCGCCGTACGCACCACGCGGAGCCCTACGCCCCCTGCGTCCTGCAACTCGTGCGTCTCCTTGGGGTCCGTACGGAGGTCGAAGTACCGTTCCCGCTGCCCGGGTCCCACGATGTACTTGTGCTCGCCAACGAGCGCGGAACGGCTCCCATCCCCGAGGTACCCGATGACGAGGCGCGGCGGCGGGAACGGGTCGTCGATGACCGGGACGAGGGACTCCCCTTGCCATTGCGGCGGGACGCGCACCCCCACGAGATCGGCCAACGTCGGCGCAAGGTCGAGCAAATCCACGGGCGCCTCGACGCGCCCGGGCGCCAGCAAGGCAGGTGCCCGAATCATGAGCGGCACCCGCAGGCTCTCCTCGTAGAGCGTGTAGCCGTGCCCTGCCCCGCCATGCTCGAAGAACTCCTCGCCGTGGACGCCCACGATCACGACGATGGCCTCGTCGAGGCGCCCGGTCGTCCGCAAGGTCTCCAAGAGCTCCCCGAGCGCGCGATCGACCACGCGCAGCTCGCCGCGATAGAGGTGCCGCACGTAGTCGAGCTCTCGCTCTCCGGGCGCCGTCTTGCCGAGGCGCACACGGCCGACCCACAAGTGCGTGAGGTGGGGCATCGGAGCGCCCTCGGGAAACGCGACGTCTCGCACGACCTCGCGGGGTGGTTCGTAGGGAGCCTGCGGATCGTTGACGTTGGCGAACACGAGCCAATGCTCGCCGTGGCTGCGGCTCTCGCCGAGCAACGCACGCACCACGGCGACGGCGCTGTCGTCCTCGACGCCGTCGCCGAGCGCCGCCGCGACGTCGAACCCTTGGTGGAGACCACGCTCCGGGCTGATGTCCGCATTCGCGGTCACGAGCGCGCGGAAGAAGCCCGCGCGCGCCACCGCCTCGGGCAAGGTCGACTGTCCGTCCGCGACGAACGTGCCCCCCACGGTCAGATGCATGGGTGGCACGACGGAGGTCCACCAGGCGGCATGACTCGGCAACGCGGCGGGAGACAGGGCGTAGGCGCGGGCAAAGACGAGGGCGTCCTCGGCCAGCTGCTCCAACTCCGGCAATGGGGGTTGCGCGCCCAAGGTGAACGCATCCCCGCGAGCGCCCTCGATCGCCAGCACGACGATGTCCCGGGGTCGCCGCGCCCGCGCATCCACGGGCACGGTGCGCCGAGCGATGACCGTGGCGTTGTCGATCCAGGCTTCGACTTGGGTCGTGCTGCTGCGTTGGACGGCGATCTCGACCCGCACGGGCTCTCCACCCCAGGCGCTGAGGTCGATCTCCGTCGCGTGCCCGCCTGGCCGCAGCGCTTCTTCGAGCAAGATGACGGGGGCTCGCCCGGCCCGGTGATCTTCGTCGGCGCTCAGGCGCATGCGCAGGGCTCCGCGCCCGCGCACGTCGAGCCGCAATCGGCTCCGCCGCGGCGGCACGAAGTAGTAGGCGAGCGCGGCTCCGGGGGCGAGCCGGAGGCGCGCACCGCCGTCCTCCAGGGTCTGCGCCCGGTACGCCGGCTCATCGATCGGCGGAGGTTCCCGCACGCGCGCGAGCGTCCCGACCTCCACCCGCGCGACCGCGGCCGCGGCATCGACCTGCTGCCACGGCCCCGATCTGCGGAAGTGGAGCCGCAGGCGGTTCTCGCCGAGCCGCAGGTGTTCGCGCGGTAACGAAACGGTGCGCCGCTCCCATGTCCCCCCGAGCTGCAGCGTGGCGAGCGGGCGCTCGTTCCAAAGCACGGTGACGGATTGCTCGGGCTGTAGCGCGCGCAACTCCAGCGCGACGGCGAGCGCTGGCCCCGATTCGGTGTCGGGGTGCAAGCTCGGGCTCAGGTCGGCATCGAGCGGCAGATCGAGCGAAGCGTTGCGGCCGAGGACGATGCCTGCCAAGCGATCGTCGACGACCTCCGCCAACGCCCACTGCCCGCGCACGGAGATCGTGAGGTGCTTGCGCGCCTGCGGACGCCCGAGGTCGACCGACACGGCGTCGTCGCGCAAGACCACCGCGCTCGGTCGCTGCGCCACGAGATCGAGCCAAGCATCCGAGGTCTCCACGGCGGCCACGGGCGCCGCCGCAACGACCGGAGCCGCTGCCGGGGCCGCGACCTCGACGGGCCCGATCTCGCGTTCGTCCCCTTGTGAACTACGGCACCCGGTGGATCCACCGAGCCCGAGGAACACGCCGAAGAGCGCGGCGGCCCTCCCCCACCGCGCCCACGCGCGCGCAGCCTGCGGGCGTGCACGGCCTCGCGCGCCGCAGAGGAGTCCTGCGACCGCCAAGCAGGTCAACGCGAGCACCCCCTCCGGTTGCCTCGCGAAGCCGATCCATCCGGTGCGCAGTCCGGCTTCGATCCACCCCACCGTACCCATCCATCCGAGCGCAGCTTGGACCAACAGCGCGCCACCTCGGTGGCGAGAATGGCGATGATCGAAGAGGGCCAGCAACGTGCACAAGACCAGCAGGCCCACGGCCAAGCCCTCGGTGCGCTCGGGCAGACCCCGGGCGACCACCCGCAGGGCCGCGAGCAACGGACCCTGCCAAACCGCCTCTGCAAGCGCAGGGGCGCCCGGCGGCACGGGCCATCCGGGGAGACGTGCCAAGGCCTGCGCGGCGATCCCCGTGAGGAAGAGGGCTCCGCCCACCCGGACGCCACGCCACAGAGCGAACGCACCGAAGAACGCCGCCACCACGGCCACCCACGGCGTGAGTTGCACGCGGACGACGTCCGGCAGCCGGAGGCTCCATCCCTGACGGAAGAGCGACACCCCGATCGCCCAGCACGGCCGTCGCTCGACGACCTCGAGCCGCAAGTGATGATGGGATGCGCGCAACTCCATGGCGGGATCCTCCGCGACGCTGTCGGACATGCCGCGTTGAATCCAGAGCGGCCCCCCCTCTTGCACGATCTCCACGGCGAGCGGACGCGCGACCGCGACGCGCCCTCGAACGTCGCGCAGACCCGAGAGACCGCCGAGCTCCACGAGCGCGAGACGGGCTTGCGCGCGAACCTGCAACGCGCCCACGCGTTCGACCGGCGTCGCGACGCTCACCCATGTGGCGAGCGCCAGCACGAGCGCCGCGAGCACGCAGGCCGTGGAGTCCGACACGTTCGAGCGGTCCGACATCGCGGGTCACCGTGCCACGAGCGCAGGCTCGAGATCGAGGTCGAAGAGGACCCTGGCCTGCAACGCGGGGTCCTCGAGCAGCGCCACCCCATGCGGTTCCTCCCGCGTCCCATCCAACACCGGCGGCGTCTCGAGCAGCAAAGCGTCGATCCTTGCCTTGCCCGAGGCGTCGGCCATGGAACGCAGCTCGACGAGCGCTTCGATCCGGGCCCGCGACGAACCGAACGCGACGAGGCCGATCGCCGCCGCGCGACGCGTCGGCCAGTCGCGTGCACGCTTGGCGAGCGCGAGCCGAAAGGCCTCGAACTGCCGGGGATCGCCCAACGCTTCGGTCACGGGTGGCACCGTCCCCACCGCGCGACGCTCCACCGCGTCCGCGAGCGCGGGATCGTCGAACGCAGGCGGTGGCCCCTCGCTCGGCGCGGTCACGGGCGGTTGCGAGACCGCAAACCGCTGCGCGGGGGGCATCGAAGCCAGGATCTCCGCGGCCGCGTGCGGCAGCGCCTCGGCGCCGTGCCGGGTATGGCCTTCCGCCCACGAACGCTTCGGATCGCCTGCGGCCAACGCGAGCAGGGCCTGCGTGGCGCGGGCGCGCAGCTGCGGATCGTCGGTGAGCACGGCCACGCGGTGCCAGGCCGAGCGCTCGGCGTCCACCAAGCCGAGCTCGCGGGTCAGCACGATCGCGTCGAGCCAGATCCGCTCTGGCACCACCGCTCCGGCGGCGGCGCGCTCGAGCCACGCCTCCGCGCGCGGGACATCGCGCCCGAGCAACGCGAACTGCCCTGCGACCGCAGCCTCGCTGCTCGCCTCGAGCGGCGACGCGATCGCCACGAAGTCACCGAATCGATCCGCCGCCACCTCGGTTCCGCCCGCGGCCAGCAGCGGGATCACCCAGTTCGCCGCGCAGCCCCACACGATCTCGGCCTCGAGCGCCGCGACGAGCCGGCGGCTCCACGTCGGCCCACGCCCGCGAGCGCCCGCGCGAGCGGCCTGGAGCACCCGCGAGAGCGGCCGCGCGTCCGCGGGCTTCAGCCGGTCCGCGAGCGGCTCGCACACGCTGCCTTCTCGCGCACGCGGAGGCGCGCCCCACTGCGCGACCTGCTCTCCGATCCACGCCTCGCCGAGCACGCGCTGCACGATCTCGAGGTCCGAGGCGTCGGGGCACGGGCCGTCGCAGAGCGCGTCCTGGAGGCGGAGCGCCGTCTGGATCGCCCTCACGACCCGCGCGTCCGTGCCTTCGACGGCACGGGCCACGGCGAGCGCTTGCCACGGTCGTCCCCAAGCCAAGAGCCGCACGGCCTCGTCGGCCGCCGTTTCGGGCCCGCCCGCGACCACGTGGTGGCGCAACAGCGAAAGCGCGAGCGGGCGTCGACCGGCGGCCTCACGCAGCCGGGCGACCGCCAGCAACTCGGGGTCAAACGGCCCCTGCGCGCGGGAAGACCAGTGGCTCTGGGCATCGCTGGCAAGCGAGACCGCAGGCGCACCGTTTTCGGTCCGCGCCGGCGCCAGGGTGCTCTGCAGTGCCGTGCGCAGCTCGAGCTCCGCCGACCCCACGTCCCCACGCCACGCGAGTAATCGCCAGGCGCCGGGCCCCGCACCGTCGAGCGCACGGGCGAGCTCGCGTTCCGCTTCCCCGACGCCGAGCGGTGTCGGTGCCGCCCGCGGAAGATCCCCGACGACGGCCGAGAGGCGCAGCTGCAGGTATGCCTGCTCGGGCTCGCTGCGGGCCATCACGAGCGGAGCGAAGTCCGTCCAGTGCTGGTCGCCCACGAGCCCCCGGAGCGTGTGATCCGCGAGCACCGCGAGCGCGACCTCCCCACGAAGCTCGGCCAAAAGGATCTCCACGACGTCCGCCGCGGGAAGCTGGGCGCGCTGCTCCCGTGCCCACCGGACGAGCTCGGCTGGCCCCCCCGCTCGGGCTGCCTCCATCGCGCGATCGAAGGCCGCGAAGCGCTCGATCGCCGCGGGGGTATTCACCTCGCGCGAAGCCGCGACCCCCGCGTCGACTTGCATCTGGGCCACCACGGCGATCGCCTTGCGGAGCGCCCCGCGTCTCGCCTGTTCGCTCGGCCCCACGGTGGGACACAGCGCCTCGGAATGATCGAGCGACGACCATGCGGCCTGCCCTTCGCCGAGCCGCAGCAGCGCGGCCGCGTGCGCCTCGAAGTGTGCGCAGACGTCCAACCGACCCCGCAAGCGCGCGGCCTCGAGATCGGCGATCCGGTCGTAGTGCAGCACGGCCATGCTCGGACGCGCCATGTCGCGCTCGAGGTCGGCCAGCGCCTCGAGCGAGCGCAGATCCCCGCTCGCGCGAAAATCCTTGCGCAAGATGTCGCGGGCCTGCTCCTCCTGCCCGAGCGCGATCCGAGCGGAGGCGTAGGCCCGCGCCTCCTTGCCACGCGGCACGCGGCCAGAGGACTCTGCGGCCACGACGACGGCAGCGAACTCGCCTTTGCCTGCGAGCCTCGAAAGCGAGGGGCCGCACCCTGCGAGCGAAGCGACGCCCGCGAGACTCGCCACGATCACGAGCTTTGCGCGCAACCGAGCTCGGCCTCCCCCCCGAACTCTTTCACCAAACCCGCCAGCAACGCCTGCTCGTCGGCGCGCAAGGCCTGCGCAGCAGCGACGGCGCGACACAGCGGCTCCGCGGCTTCGTCGAGGTCGCCCAGAAAGACGAACGCCTCGGCGAGCCGCAGGTGATTGCGAGGATCGCCGGGGCGGCTCTCCGCGAGGTTCTCGAGCATCGTGAGCCCGTCCTCCGAGTCACCGTGTTCGACCAACCGTCCCGGCGCCATGACGTAGAGCGTCCCGAGCATCCGCGTGGCCGCCCCCTCGTCGTACTCGGGATCGCGCTCCAACGTGAGCCGGGCGAAACGCTCCGCCTCGGTCACGAGCGCACCGGCGCCGAGTCCCCGCAGCTCGGCGAGGCGCCCCGCGAGGGCGGCCCGAGCAAACGCATAGCTCGCCGTGCCGTCGTCGGGCACGCCTGCAGCCTCCTCGTACGCGGCCTCGCGGTCGTCGTCCACTGCGGCGCCTCGCTCGATCTTCACCTCGAGCGCCTCCAGAATCTCGGTCGCCGAGCGCGGGTTCGCCTGCGTCGCGGAGCCCGGCGGTTCCGTCTGTGGGGCAGGACGGCAACCGCCGGCGAGGACGACCCACAACCCAACCGATAGACCTCGAGTTCGCACGCCGGGAGCTTGCCCGACCGCCCCTCGACCGCCAAGGGGGCGCTCGCTCGCCGGGCGTGGGCGCTTCGGTCTCGCGCTCCGGTGGCGACTCAACCTTTGTAGGCAGAGATCGTCGATTTGAGCGCGTCCGCGTCGATCGGGACGAGCTCGATGAGCCCCGTGGACGCACAGGCCTTGCTCCCCTCGTCGCCGCTGCACACCTGCGGCAGCGACTCGCGGAAGCGGCGGGCCTGCGCGCCTTGGGCCGCGGGGAACGACACGATCACGAGCGCCGGGAACTTGGCCGAGAACCACACGGGCTTCACCCCCGTCGCGTCGCTCATGTGGCCCAGTTCCGCGAGTTGGGCGTCGTCCACCAACGCACAGACGGCCTCGCCTCGCGCCACGGCCTTGAGCGGCTGCAACGGCCGCTTGTGCGCCTGGACCTCGAAGTCCCCCAGCGACATCGCGCCTGCGAACACGACGCGATCCACGAAACGTGGGTCATCGCCGAAGGTCGTGGCGAGCGTCTTGCCTTTGCAGTCGGCGGTCGTCGCCGCGGACTTGGACACGAGGTAGTACTGCTCGCCCCCGCCGCCGTTCAAGATCGCCTTGCCGAGCGGAGTGAGCTCGTATTTGCTGCGCAGGGCCAGGAACGATCCCAGACCGAGGAGCCCAAACTCGGGGACCTGCGCTTCGATGTAGGCTTCGGCCTGAGTGCGCGTCGTTTGGTAGCTGCCCACGGCGGCACTCCACGCGTTGAGCTTGGCGACCACGGCGACCAGTTGATCGAGATACCCCTGGGCCGCTTTGGCGGAACCGATCCCGTGATCCTGGAGCACCACGAGCTCGACGGCGTCTTCGGTGGGCGCCGGCGGGGCCGCGCTCGCGGCAGGGATAGGGGTTTGCGTCAGCGCGAGGCAACCCGCGAACAGGGGAAAAAGCTTGGGCGATCGCATCGCTAAGGCCGTGGACGCACCGCCAGTTCGGACTATTCGAACGGCTCTGCGCCCGGCGGACTATAGCGGCTCGTCCACGTACGTGAACTCCTGCCCGTCCACATTTCGGAACACGCGCTTGGACCCTTCACGGCGCAGCTGCCGCTCCGGCACGAGGGTCACCTTGCCGCCCCCGCCCGGCAGATCGACCACGAGCTGCGGGATCGCGAGGCCGCTGACGCGCCCGCGCATCGCATCCAGGATCTCGACCCCCGCCTCCACGGGGGTCCGCAAATGCGCGGTCCCTGGCACGGGGTCGCACTGGAGCATGTAATAAGGACGCGCGCGGTGACGCACGAGCCAGCGGTTGAGCGTCTCGACCGTCGCGGCGTCATCGTTGACGCCCCGCAAGAGCACCATCTGGTTGCCGACGTTGAAGCCCGCATCGGCGAGTCGCTCGAGTGCGGCCCCGGCCTCCCGCGTGCACTCGTGCGGGTGGTTGAAGTGGGTGCTCACGAAGATCGGGTGATGACGCCGCAGCGCCGCGAGCAGCTCGTCGGTGATCCGCATGGGCAGCGTCACCGGATTGCGGGTGCAAAGACGGACGATCTCCACACTCGGGATCGCGCGAAGGTTGGCCACGATGTCGAGCAGGCGCCCGTCGCTGAGGCTGAGTGGATCGCCGCCAGACACGAGCACGTCGCGAATCGCCGGAGTCCGGCGGAGGTAGGCATACGCGGCCTCGAACATCGCCCGCGATGGCGCGCTCCGGGCATCACCGACCTTGCGCTGACGCGTGCAGTGGCGGCAGTACACGGCGCAGTGGTGGGTGGCGTAGAGCAGCGCCCGGTCCGGATAGCGGTGAGTCAGGATGGGGACGGGGCTGTGTTCCTCTTCGGCGAGCGGATCCAGGAGGTCCCACGGCGTCGTGATGAGCTCGTCGGCGTGGGGCAAGGCCTGCCGCCGAATCGGGCACTGCGGCCCCTCCATGAGTGAAAAATAGTAAGGGGTGATGGCGAACGGAAACACGCTCGCGCGCGCCTCGATCCCGAGCCGCTCGGCGTCCGTCACCTCGATCCGAGCCTCCAGAGCCGAGAGGGTCGTGATGCGATTGCGCTGCTGCCACTGCCAGTCGTCCCACAGCGGCGCGGGGACATCGGCCCACGCGGGGTGCCGGAGGCTCTCGTCCATCATCGCGCTGCAGTATGCGCCCACATGGCCAACATCGCGACCAAGGCGACGACGGCCGCGATGCCCCAGTCGGGGCACGCCGCGCCCGGTACGTCGCCGTGCCCCAAGGCCAAGAACTGCTCCCCGAGGCTCCGCGGCGGGCACAGCACCACGAGCCCCACGGCGAGCATCGCCGCCGCGGCGTGGAAGCCGACGAGGATCCACCGCTTCCGGTGCGGGCAGGGTCGCCTGCTCCGTGGACTCGGAAGCGCGGCCATCACTCGGGCACAAAAGAACGGATCGGGGCGGCTCATCGCTCCCACCCCGTCAAGCGCTCTCGCAACGCTCGCTTCGCGCGGTGCAGGTGGGTCTTCACCGTCCCCACGGGGAGCTCGAGGATCTCGGCGATCTCCGGGTAGTTCACGCCTTCGCAATAATACAGGAGGACGACGACGCGGTAGCGCTCCGGGAGCTCGGCGATGGCGAGCTCGAGGTCTTGCCGCAGATCGCTGGGCGCATCCACGGGCGCGTGGGTCCACACCGCGGCATGCTGCTGCCGCAGCCCGGCCTCGACCTTGGCCGCCGTGTTCTTGCGACCCGAGTGGCTCAGGTACGCGTTGTACGCGATGCGATAGAGCCACGTGGAGAACGCGGCCCTCCGCTCGAACCCCACGAGGCCGCGGTAGGCCCGTAGAAACGCCTCCTGCGCGAGATCGTCGGCGAGCGTCCTGTCTCCGCAGAGGCGGAGCAACATCGCACGTACTTTGTGCTCGTGCCGGCGGAGGAGCTCGCCGAACGCATCGCGGGAACCGGCCGCAGCGGCAGCGACGAGCGCCTCATCGGAGGAGGGCGCCGCGACCTCGGGCTCCGAATCGCGAAGTGCCAAGCGAGGGATTGCGAGTACGGCCATGGCAGCGTTACTCCGGCCGAGTCAGCCGCGCGAGGCGATCGCTCAAGAGGTAGCCCGCGCCGATGAACTCGGGGATCAGCGCGGCTGCGGTCACGCCTCGATCGCCCATGAACATGCCCGCGGCGAAGACCCCAAGCCCTGCGAACAGGAGCACGATGCCGCGGCGGTGGTCATTGGAGAGCGGCGCGGCCAGGAGCTCGCGCGGAGGCTCGAGCCCACGTTCGATCAATCGCTGGGCGAGCTCGAGCCGTTTGCTCTCCACTGCGAATCGCATGCGACCGCGGGCGATGAAGACGACGGAGGCCAGACCGAGCATGGCGAGCCAACCGCGATCGACGGGCGCCGCGGGCTCGCTGCCAAACGGCGCCCACTGGGCCGCATGCGCCTCGGGGACTCCGAAGAGACCCAGCATCAGCCCGAGGCTGAGCGGCAATACCCAGAACAACGCGTCGCGCGGGTCTCGGTTCACGCCTCTAGGACGGCCCAGCCGGGGCCCAGGTTTCGGGCGACGACCATCCTTGACGGGCCATCAGGGCGAGGGCGTCCCACCGTCGCGCCGGCCTCGCCAAATCCGGGGGGGCACCGATCCATTGCAAGAGCGCCTCGAGCCGGCGGTACGCTCGCGCGAGGGTCGACTCGAACTCCGACGGGTACATCCTGAGGAGACATCCTACAGTGTGTACAAACCTCGTGGGATCCCCTTCCATGCCGTAGAAAACGGGCTGGATCTCGAGCTGTTCGGCGAACCATGCGTCGACGGAGGTCGGGGCGACGCAGAGGTAGGCGCAGCTCACCACACAACAACTGAGCTCGTCCCACAGGACCTGACGGCCCGTTGCGGTCTCGAGATTGAAGGGAATCGCTCCGTAGTCGATGCCGTGATCGTGATCGAGCACCTCGGCGAGCACGATGTGGGTACATTCGTGCAGCAGGTTGGGCAGACCTTGCGCGTAGACTTCGGCTACGGGCGCGCCATGATGAGGAATAAGAGGTTCTAAAGAAATCCGAGTTGCCGTCCCCAGTGCCAGCACCGAATTCTCCCCGCAAGGATCTAGAATCACTCGACAACCCAGCTTTTCCAGGGCCCGAGCCAACAAAAGCTTCAGTCGCTCGTCCGCATCTGGTTGTTTCGCTGTTATTCTCTCCGACATCTCCGACGGACTCCGGTCTGCGGGCCTCCCCAAAGTCTCACCAACCCGACGTGATTGTCGAGGTCGACCCCCGCGACCCCCGACAACATGCACCTGGCGAACGCGCATGAACCTACGAGAGCAGTGTAGGCGCACGAATGCATGAGCCTCTTCCCACGCCCGCGATCACCACATTGGGTCGCTACGAGATCCTCGGACGGATTGCCGCCGGAGGGATGGCCACCGTGTATCTCGGGCGGTTGGGCGGCGCAGGAGGCTTTGCGCGCGAGTTCGCGATCAAGGTCATCCATCCCCACTTGAGCGACAACGAGGACTTCCGAGCGCGCTTTCTGGAAGAAGCTCGCTTGGCCTCCCGTGTTCGCCATCCAAACGCCGTTCGCACCATCGACGCGTGCGAAGCCGCCGGCTACCGCTTCTTGGTCCTCGAGCTCATCGATGGCGTGAACCTTCGCCAGCTCATGTTGCGGCGCAATCGGCCGCTTTCGCCGCTCCAAGCGGCAGCCACCGTCGCCCAAGTCGCCCGCGGCCTGCATGCGCTGCACTCGGCACGGGATGAACGCGGACGCCCGCTCGCGATGGTCCATCGCGACATCTCCCCGCACAACGTCATGATCGATCGCGAAGGCCGGGCGATCGTCATCGATCTCGGTCTCGCCAAAGCCGAAGAGCGCGACTTCACCCAGGTCGGCACCCTGTGTGGAAAACTGCCGTACATGAGCCCCGAGCAGGCTCGGATGGCACCGCTCGGTCCGGGCAGCGACATCTTCTCGCTCGGCACCGTGCTCTTCGAGCTCTGTACCGGCACGTTGCCCTTCGGTGAGGAGCACGACCTCGCGACCCTGACGGCCCTTCAGAAGTGCGACACCGCGGCGGTCGCCCGGCAGCTCGCTCGGTTCGACATCCCGGAGTGGCTCGTCGAGGTGATCTTGGTTTGCCTCCAGCCGCAGCCCGACGCCCGCTTCGCCTCGGCGGAAGCCGTGTGTGAGGCGCTCATGGAAGAGCTCCACCGCCAGGGCTACGACGAGACTCGGATCCGCAGCAGCCTCGCGAGCCTCGTGGCGGACGCGATGCCTGAGATCGGCACGACCGAAGCGCTCGACACCTCGAGCGGGCTCCCGCAGCTCCTCGGGATTCCAACCGGCAGATACTCGCGCGCAACCCCGGTCATGCCGCTCCGCTGGGGCATCGCCGGCGTCATCGCGGTGGGGTTGCTGGCGTTCGGCGTCGGACAGTGGAGCACCACCCGCGGTACGCTCGAGCGGACTTGGAACACGAACGCCGGTCACTTGGCGAGCGATCAAGCGCCACGCAAGGAGCCACCATCGGCGGCGGTGATTCCTGCTTCACCCAAACACCGCAGTGACGGCTCGGCGCCCGCCACCGCTGCGTTGACCGTGGACGTGTCCGATCTGACCGAGGAGCTCCTCGAGATCGCGGGCTCGGAGTCCGGCGAAGGCCAAGACACCCATGAGGCCAAGAGCCCCGGCCGACATCGCAAACGTCCCCGCTCTGCGCCCAGAATCTCGCGCCTGAAGCCGAATCCGTACGCGAATCCGTGACGCCTCTCGCTTCCCTGTTCGGGTTGTTTGCAGCCGCCTGGGCCCCACCGCCTCCGGCGGTGGCGGAGCCATCGGCCCCCCCGGAACCCCCTGAAGATCCGCTGGCCACCCCAGAGGAGATCTCCCCCGAGCGCGCCCGCGCGGCCGAGTTGTTCGCAGCCGGCGAGCTCGCGTTCGATGCCGGCGACTTCGCAGCCGCGGCCGAGGCCTTCGCACGGGCCGAATCGATCGCCTCTCACCCCGACACGCTCTACAACCTCGGGCTCGCGCTCGCCCAGGACGGTCAGGTCCTCGCGGCGTGGGAGATCTTCGAGCGGCTCGACTCGGCGGACGCTCGCCACCAGTCGGAGCTCCTACGGCGTCGCCTCTCGTTCGTCTCCGTGCTGGTCGAGAACGGTGAAACCGTGTGTCTCGACGGGCAACCGATGCTCTCGACCGAGCCCACCGTCACGATCCCGGGCTCGCACGACCTCAAGACGGCGAGGTTCTCTCGCACGCTCTCGCTGCAACCGGGTCAGTCGTACACGATCGACCTGCGGTACTACGCCCCGCCCGTCCCCGCGCCGGCGCCCTCCATCGCGCCGTGGCTCGGCATCTCGATCGGCGCTTCCGCGGCCAGCCTCGGGCTCGGCGTCGCGGCTTCGCAGGTCCGCAGCGAGACCACGAGCGTCGGACTCACGGTCGGTGCGGCGACGGTCGCGGGCCTGGCCGTCGCGTCGGGCGTCGTCGCCCTGGTCGCCTACCGCCGCAAGCCTGCGCCGGCGCCAAAACCCGTCGTCACTGCCCCGTGCTGATCCCTCGTCGCGTGGGTCGGTCAAAAACGGCCGAACACGGCAACGCCCCCACCCTCACGATGCAGCGCCATGGTGGCGTGGAAGGCCTTGCGCTTCTGCAAGCCGATCGCCAGCATGGCGCCGCCCGTCGCCACCATCACGGCGGCAGGGACGGCCATGGTGATCGCGGCCCGGTTGCGCGACCCCGAATCGCAGCTGTTCCCCGCGGCGGTCGAACACGGATCGCTGAGCCCGAGCGCGACCGCACCCGCGCCGAGCAACACGCCGGCGCCGAGGAGGATCGAGCCGCCGCGGATCTGCGCGCGGTACAACACGGCTTCCGGGCTATCGACGTAAGGGTCGTACGTGTTGGCCCAAGGGTCGTTCGCACGAGCGACGGGCGACGGTTCGGCCGGAGCTGCAGTCGAAGTCTCGGCTGGAGTCTCGATTGCCGAAGCCGCGGGATCGTGGCTCGCCGGCAGATCGACGGACGCCGGGGGAACCTCGCCGACCGGAGCCGATTCCACGGCGGCTTCGCTGGGAACGGGCTCGGTGCTCTGCGCGGGTGCAGGAGCCTCGGGCGCGGGCGGGCTCGCGACCTCGGCTGGTACCGACGCGCCGGCCACCCCGGTGGGATCCTCGGGCTCGCCTTGCGACGCCGCCCAAAGCGGGCTCGGTCCGCCGATCCAGGCGAGGACCAACGTCGCGAAACGCAGGGTGCCGACCTTGATCGCGGACGCGTACACGCCATGAGTGTATCCGCGACTTGCCGACGGCGGGCAAGCAACGCGATGCTCACGTCGTGCTCGCCACCTGGATGGCCGTTTTCCTGCTGGGTTCGCCGTCTGCGGCGTCGCCGTGCCAGGAACTCGCGCCGCTCGGCTCCCCGGCCGCCGCGACGCGCGTGCACGCGTATCTCGACCCGATCGACGGCAAGAACCTCGCGCTGTTCGTCGAGCTCCGGCGTCTCGTCAGCGAGCGACCGGGAGACCTGAGCGTCGAGTTGCATTGGATCTCGGGCCCCGGCCGCGATCCACAGGCCATGCGCGCCCGGGAGTGGCTGGTGGCCATGCACGCTCGCGGGCGCCTGGAAGCCGCGCTCCGCACGATGCACCGCGATGGGGACGAGCGGATCGACGTGCGGCTCGCCACCCCCGCGCAACGGGCCGAGCTCGCGCGCGAGGTCGGTCTACGACCCGACGTGCACGAGCGCTACTGGAACGACCCCTGCGCCGCGAAAGCGATGGACCTCGCCGAACTCGACGGGCGAATGCGCGCCGAGCTCGAGCCCGATGCCAGCCTGCCCCCGCCTCTGTTCTTGGCCGACGGTCAGAGCTCGGACAACGTGGATGAGCTCCGCGTGGTGCTCGGCCGACTGCCTCACCTCCGCGCGCACGGCCATGTCGCCCCGCCTCCGATGTTCCCGGAAGCACCCGCCGCGAGCCTTCGCCTTCGGCGGCCGGAGGTGCAAGGGGTGAAGCTCGGGGGCGTGGGCCTGCCGCACCTTTTTTTCCTCACGGCGCGCAGCGAAGACGACCCCGCACTTCCCACCCTGCTCCCCCCGGTGCTCGAGTATCGCCGCCAAAACCCAGGGCGGCTCGCGGTGCAGGTCGTCGCCCGTGGGGCGGGCCTCCACGCCGACAGGCTTCGCCATCGGCTGTGCGCGAGCGCGAAGCTCGGGCTCGCCGTGGCGTACTTGGAGTGGCTCGCGCTCGATCCCCTCGTGCGGCCGTTTCGCAGCCGTGCGTACGCGCAGACCCTGCTCGCGCGGCTCGACGCCGTCCCCGCGGAGGCCTGTGCGAACGATCCCGATCCGAGCGACCTCTCGATTCCCGAGGGTGGGTGGCTCGATGGGATCCCGCAGACGCGCAGTGAGCTCGACCGCGTCGCCAACACCCTGCAACAACTCGAAGCCAGCCGACGCCCATTACAGCCGTTGATCCCGCCTCGCGACGCGCCGTGATGGCGGTAGGCTATGCTCGGCCATCGATGGAGGTTCGCTACTCGGCAGGCACCGACGCAGGGCGCAAGCGCTCCGCCAATGAAGACAACTTCTTGGTGGACGAAGACCTGAACCTGTTCATCGTCGCCGATGGCATGGGCGGTCACGCCTCGGGCGAGGTCGCGAGCGCGATGGCGGTGCACACGGTGCACGACGTCATCTCGAGCGAGCGCGACGTGCTCGACGGCTACGACGACGACGACCCACGCTCGCACGTGGAGATCTGCACGCTGCTCGAATATTCGGTCCACCGCGCGTGCGAGCTCATCCACGAGAAGGCCAAGCTCGAACCAGAAAAACGCGGGATGGGCACGACCATCGTCGTGCTGCTCATCATCGGCGCCCGCGGATTCATCGCCTACGTCGGGGACAGCCGGATCTACCTGCTGCGCGGCGAGGTGGTCTACCAGCTCACGGAAGATCACAGCATCAAGAACGAGCTCATCCGCATGGGCAAGGTCCGCGCGGACGAGTTCGACCAGAGCCCCTACGCCAAGCTCAAGAACGCCATGACCCGCGCCGTCGGGGTCTACGAGTCGGTCGAGGTCGACACGCTCGACTTCGACGTGATCCCCGACGACACGTTTCTGCTCTGCAGCGACGGGCTCTACGAGTACCTCGACGAAAACGACATCGAACGCTCGTTGGCGCTGCCCGAGCTGCAAGAGGTTCCAGGCAAGCTCATCGAGGTCGCCAACACGCGCGGTGGCAAGGACAACATCACGGCGTTGGTCGCCCAGCTCACGGGCGACGCGGCCGATGCCCATCGCGCCACGGAGATCAACTTCACGCTCGAGATGCTGCGCAAGGTCCCCTTGTTCAAGCACCTGAGCTACCAGCAGCTCGTCCGCATCATGAACGTGGCCCGCCAGACGGCGATCACCCCCGGCCAACGCATCTTCGAGGAAGGCGACCGCAACAGCGAGCTGTGCGTGGTGTTGCGCGGGGTGGTCCACATCTCCAAGGGCGGCGTGCTCGTGAGTGACATCGGCGCGGGGGGCCATTTCGGCGAGATGGCCCTCATCGACGCCGCTCCCCGCTCGACCACCGCGATCGCGGCCGAAAACGGTCGGCTCCTGACGGTCAAGCGCAGCGACTTCCTCGACATCCTGCGCTCCGATCCCCCGCTGGCGGTCAAGCTGCTCTGGTCGTTCGTCCGTGCGTTGTCGGATCGACTCCGCACGACCACGGCCGAGTTGAGTGAAGCGCGCAACGGCGAGGTCGTGGACCTCACCTCGGAGCTCTCCGAAGAGACCGTCAGCCTGGACGATCTGTTCGAGCTCTAGCCGCGAGCGCCCAGGAGCTCGTGCATCGCCAAGAAATCGCGCATGGCGGGCCACGCAGGCGCGAGGTAGTCGTAGGCTCCGCGCTGGGCTTCCCGCGCCCGCGCGAGCGCCCGGCTGAGCTCGTGTTGGCGCGACTCCTGCCGGTAGTCGCCGCGCTTGGTCTGCGCCAGCGCGAAGGCCTCGACGAGCCGGACCGTGCGCAGGTGCTTGGTGGGCAGCAAGTTCTCCGCGCGTGCCCACTCCTCGTGCACGAGATCGACGACGGTGTCGTAGTTGGTCCGGCGCGCCTCGATGATGAGATCCACGAGGAGCAGCGCCCCCCGCTTGGCCTTCGAGCTCGCCGCGTGGGCCCGCGCCTGCCACGACTCCGCGGCGGCGAGGCGTCCGAGCAGCGCCTCGCCCATCGCCAAGCGACTCAGCACGCTAGGATAGTAGACGGAGAGCGAACCACGTTCGCGGATCCACCCGGCCTGCACGACGGCACGCAGACCTTCGACCGCGGCCTCGAGGTTGCCGGTCTCGAGCTCCACGATCGAGCGGTTGAACACGAACAGTGAGTGCAACGCGGGCATCCGGCGCGAACGCCCGCAAAGCTGCGCGTAGAGGGAGCCAGCCTCGGCGTAGTCGCCCGCGGCGATCAACGCGACCCCCTCATCGTTGTCGCGCAAGAACTGGAACATGCGTCGCCTGCGGGCGAGCGATCCGCCCAGCAAACCCGCGAACGCGAGCCAGATCAGCGCAGGCGAGACCCAGGTCCCCACCAAACCCACGCCCGCTCCGACGGCGATCGCCATCGGAATGGACATCTGATAGAGCGTCTGGCGGGCCAAGGGCCGAAACGCGGCCTCGGCTGGCAGCTTCTCCCCATCGGTGCGAACGAGGTCTCCCACAAGGAACGCCGTGGCCGTGGAGATGGGGAGCGCGCTATGCCGACTGGACCTGCTTGGCTTGCTTGCGGATGATGGATTCGGCCAGCTCGGGCACGACTTCCCAGACGACTTGCTCGATCACCTCGCGGCTCAACGTGAGCAGCGCAGCGACGACCGCGGGATCGAGGGGGTCGCCGGGGACCGCTTCCTGGAGGCGCCGCAACATCCCGGCCGTGGGTGCCTCGGCCGCGGTGAACGGAATGGGAATCGCGATGGGGATCTCGCCATCTCCGCTGCTCGGCCCACCGGACCCACGCGACGGCGCGGCGGGCCGCGACGCTGCCGGAGCCGGAGCGGGCTTGAGCGTGGGGGACGACGCGCCCAGGCTCGGCCGCGGAGAACCCGGCGTCGAGGCGGAGGCCGCCAACGGCACGGACGCGACGCTCGGGGCCACAGGCGCCGGAGATCCGACGGCCATGGCGACCGTGGACACCTGCTCCGCAGGCTTCACGAAGGTGCGCGCGACCGGCTTACCGACGACCTCGGTGACCTTGTCGATGAGCTCTTGCGTATCGAACGGCTTGGAGAGCACGGCATCGCCCCCGACCTCGCGCACGCGCGCCATATCCACCGCATCCTGGTTCGAGACGAGCAAGATCACCGGCATGTTGGCGGTGGCCGAATCACTCTTGAGCGCTCGACAAACCTCGTACCCGGAGGGCTCACCCTCCGCGAGCTTCGCGTCCACGAGCACTACGTCCGCCGCCATCTGCTTGGCACGCGCGACCGCCTCCGATCCCTTGCTCACCGACGTGACTTCTGCGTCCTCCGCCGCGAAGGTGATCTTGATGGCCAGACGCATGGTCTTACTGTCGTCGATCGCCAGGATCTTGATCGGCATAGCCTCCTACCGTTCCGGTCGGGTCGTACCATGCTGGGCATGACGGGGTCAACGAACGCGCCGAACGAGCCGGGCCCTGGGGATTCGATTTGGTCCGGAGTCGGGAGGGCCAAACGGCTGCGGGCGTTGGCCGACCGCCTCGCGGGCGATGTCGTCCTGTCGCACGCGGCCGGCCGCCGTCTCCTCGATGTTGGCCACGGCGCTCCCGAAATCACGCGATGGGTGACACCGCGGGCGGCCTCCGTCACCACCGTGGAACGCAGCGACCTGCTCCACAGCGGCGAGCCCAAACTCGGGGTTCCAGACGCGAGTGTCGATCTGGTGTTCTGCTTGCGCACCCTGCCGCACCTCGGCACCGACGCGGATGAATCGACCGCACAAGCGATGAAGACCCTCGAGGAGATCGGCCGTGCGCTGGTCCCCGCCGGCACGGCGCTCGTGCAGATCGAGAACCCTCGCAGCCTCGCGGGGCTCTATCACGGTCTGCGCGACCCCCTGGCGCACCACGTCGTCGCGCACACGGGCTCCGAGCTCACGCGCTTCGACTCCGTGCCGCAGTTTCTCCGCCTGTTGCCGCGGACCCTCGAGTTCGTCCGCGTCCACGGCCTCGGCGCGTTGATGGCACTTTGGGGCGGGGTTCGGGTTCCGCTGCTCTCGCGGGCGCTCGAACGCGCCGAGTGGATCGCCCGCGACGACGCCGTGTTGCGATACTTCGGACGTCAGATGCTGATCGAGCTCCGTCGCACCCGGCCCGCAGGCGGGACACTCGGCGGAGGACCGGCAGCTCGGATGCGCGGCGGTGTCCGTTAAGGCGTGGTGCTAACCTCCCGGACGCGATGCCCACCGAGTCTCCCGCCGCGCGCATCCTCATCGTCGACGACGAATCCAGCATGCGCGAGTTCCTCAGCATCTGTCTGTCGCGCAGCGGGCATGCGTGCAGCACGGCTCGCTCGGGCGCCGAGGCGCTGGCGATGCTCGAGGCCGAGCCGTTCGACCTCGTGGTCACCGACCTGACCATGCCCGGCATCGGGGGCATGGAGGTCCTGCGCCGCGCGGTGGCCCTGCCCCGCCCCGCCCTCGTGATCATGATGACGGCGTTCGCGACCACGGACACCGCCATCGAGGCAATGAAAGCGGGCGCGCACGACTACCTCGTCAAGCCCTTCAAGGTCGACGAGATCCAGATGGTCGTCGCACGTGCCGTGGAGCGGCTCAACCTCGCGACCGAAAACCAGCGCCTCAAGGACGAGCTGCGGGGCGTACAGCGCCTCGACGGCATGGTGGGACGATCGGCGACCATGCTCAAAGTGTTCGAGCTCGTGCGCCGCGTGGCCCCCACGCGCACGACCGTCTTGATCCGCGGCGAGTCGGGCACCGGCAAAGAGCTCGTGGCGCGGGCGATCCACAACCTCTCGGAGCGCGCGGCAGGACCGTTCATTCCGGTGAACTGTGGCGCCATTCCGGAGAACCTCATGGAGTCCGAGCTCTTCGGGCACACCAAAGGAGCGTTCACGGGGGCCATGGGCGCCCGCGAAGGGGTGTTCGCCGCCGCCGGCTCGGGGACGCTCTTCCTCGACGAGATCGGCGAGCTCTCGCTCGCGACCCAGGTCAAACTGCTGCGCGCGCTGCAGGAGCGGAAGATCCGTCCCGTGGGTGGAGACCGCGAGCTCGAGGTCGACTGTCGCGTCGTCGCGGCCACCAATCGCGACCTCGAATCGGCGATCGCGGCCGGCGAGTTTCGCCAAGACCTGTACTTTCGGCTGGACGTCGTCCAGGTCGTGCTCCCCCCGCTGCGCCACCGCGCCGAGGACATCCCGTTGCTCGTCGAGCGGTTCTTTCACCGGATCCGCGCCGAGTTGGGCCGCGACATCGCTTCGATCTCGCCCGCGGCGCTCGACTGGTTCCTCGCCTACGACTATCCCGGCAACGTCCGAGAGCTCGAGAACCTGGTCGAGCGCGCCGTGGCGCTGGAAACGGGTGCCACGCTCACGGCGGCCAACCTCCCGGCGCTGCGCTCTTCCGTGCACCCCCGTGACGCGCACGGAACCACCGACATCGGCGAAGGCATCGAACTCGACCAAAGGGTCGCAGATCTGGAACGACGCCTGATCACCGCCGCCCTCGAACGCACGCAAGGCGTGCGCAAGGACGCGGCCAAACTGCTCGGGATTACGTTTCGGTCGCTTCGCTATCGCCTCGAGAAGCTCGGCATCGAGGTCGCCAAGGTGCGAGGCGAAGAACCTGACGCCGAGGGGTGACGATTTCCGGCGCGGTGACAATTCTTGGCTCCGCCATTTGCCGCAAACCGGGCAAGACTCCGGCCCAACGCCGAACGAAATCCCGAAGATAGTGAAATCCGCTAAGATCTTAAAATCTGGCACAGCCTGTGCTTGGAACAGCGCTGACGTGAGGCGAACACAACGAACGGCGCGGGGGTTCACCCTCATCGAGCTGATGACCGTGGTGACGATCCTCGGGGTCCTCGCGACGATTGCGATTGGCGCGTACACCCGCCAGATCCGCAAGGCTCGCAAAGCGGAGGTGATCGGCGACCTGTCGGCGATCACCCTACGCCAGAAGACCTTCCTCAGCGTCAACGGACACTACGCGAGCTCGGCCAGGACCGAAGGCGCCTCGGCCACGTACCCCACGGGCTCGCAGGTTACGGCGACGAACGGCACGGAGTTCCATTGGGAGCCGGAAGCTGGCGGGTATACCGGCGAAGGGCTCGGCGACGGTGAATACACGCGGGGCGGTGAGTCCATGCACGGCTTCGATGCCCTGCGATTCATGCCCGAAGGCGGCCGCTCCTACTGCGGTTACGCCACGACCTCCGGGTGGGGCACCGATGCGACCGACGACGAGGGCGCCGATGAACCCCCCGAGGACGGCATCGGTGGCCTGTTGTTCCCGCGCGGGACCCCGGAGGCCGAGTCACTCTATTCGCGCGACTGGTTCTATAGCTACGCCATTTGCGACTTCGACCTCGACGGCACGTACTGGGCCCTTCGCACGGCCAGCTACACGTCCGACATCAATTTCACGAGCTTCGGCGAATACGCCGAAAACGAGTGAGTTCTAGAGAGAAACCAAGCCCGGAGGATCTTCCGGCAGAAGAGAAAGAGCACGTCCCCATGATTCTCGACCTTTCCCGCTTGAAGAAAGCCCGCGGCTTCACCCTCATCGAGCTGATGATCGTCGTTGCGATCCTCGGCATCCTGGCTGCCATCGCGATCCCGGCGCTCACCAAGTACATGCGCCGCTCCAAGACCGCCGAAGCGCGCGTCCAGATCGCCAAGTTGTTCGACTCCGCCTCCGCGTACTTCTCCGAGGAGCACGTCGAGAGCAGCACCGTAGAGACCATCGGTTCCGGCGCGTCCGTTTCCGACACCGCCCCGCACCGCTGCCCGATCAACGGCAGCGACGTCGTCGACGCCACCCTCACCCCCGACATCGCGGTCGACTGCAACGCCGGACCCGGTGGCCACTGCGTCCCAGGTAGCACCGCCGGCGGCGGTTACCCGATGTCGTCGTGGACCGACAACCTCATCTGGAACGACCTCGCGTTCCAGCAGGAGCAGGGCCACTACTTCCACTACAACTTCATCGGCCTCAACGACGCGACCGATGGCTACGGCACGTGCCAGTTCACGGCCCAAGCCTTCGCCAACCTCGACGGCGACGCGATCTTCTCGACGTTCGAGCGCGGTGGCGCTGGCGACCGCAACGGCGTGAACGGCTCGGTCGGTCTCTTCATCGAGAACCAACTCGAGTAATCCGAAGGTTCGGGAACGGACCCATCAAGAGGGCGAGGAGCGCTTGGCTCCCCGCCCTCTTCGCGTTTATCGTACCCACCGTGCCCTGGCGATCGCTCGGCTTCTTGCTCGTCAGCGTCGCGTGCGTAGCCGTGAGCCATCAGGCCCTCCTGGAGCGGCGCGAGGCGATCCCGGACGCCGCGGACGTCACCTACGTGCCACCGCCGGCCGCGCTGCGCCCGATGAGCCTCGGCTTCCGCGAGGCGCTCGCAGACCTCATCTGGCTGCGCGCCCTCATCTTCTCCGGCGAGCGCATCGACGAGCACGACAACGAGACGATCGGCCGCTACGTCGACGCGGTCACCGGCCTCTCGCCGCGTTTCCATCGCGCCTATGTATGGGGCGGCGTGACCTTCATCTATGGCGGGACGCAGGAGATCCCGCGGGATGCCGTCGATCGGGCCATCGCGGTCTACCGCGCCGGACTCCGCGAGTTCCCCGAGAGCCACCAGCTCTTGTTCCCCCTGGGGATGATCCTCATCCACCAGGTCCGCTCGACCCCGGGGTATTCCGAGGCCGAGCGCAAAGCCATGGCCACCGAAGGCGCGGAGCTCGTCCGCAAAGCCGCCGCGTACGGGGCCGATCCGCTGGTCCGCCAATACGCCGCCACGCTCGTCAGCGACCACGCCAGCAAGGAGCTCGCGCGGCGGTTCCTCGAGAACCAGCTCGCCACCGTCGAGGACGAGGAGTATCGCTTCCTGCTCCTCAAGAAGCTGCGCGATCTCGGGGCCGACGCAGCGATCCCGGGCCTCGAGCGGATCCGTCGCGAGTTCCAGCAAGACCACGAGCAGCAGCTCCCCTACGTCCCCTCCGCGCTGTTCGCCGTCCTCCGCGACGAGCACGCGAACCGCCGCTCAACCGCCGACGCACCCTGACCCCGCGCGCGAGCGTCCACGCCCTTCGGCTCCCGGAACGTGGGAGACACGAACCGCGACCGGACGTCAGAACGCGACGCGCAGCAGCGATGACGACGGCGCTCCGTGCCCGATCCCGAGCACGCGCACCGAGGCATGTTCCTCGCCCCGCGACGCCTTCCGCCGCAGCCCGATCGCGAGCGCGGCCGCCCCACCTGCAATGACGGCGAGCCCCACCCCAAGCGCGACGAATTGCAGCGTCTCGTAGGTCTCCGCCTCGTCCTGCAGAGCCAGCACCTCCGCGACCGATGGCCCCGAAGTCCCGCCGCTCTCGTTGAACGCTTCGATCGTCTGGTTGCGACGGTGGACCGCGACCCCAAACCCGATCCCACCTGCGAGCGCGATGAAGCCGCCCAAACCGACACCCACGCTCCCACCGATCACGAGGCCCCGGTACGGCTTGGTCTCGACGACCACGACCTCTTTCTCCGCAGGCACTGAATCCGTGCGCGCTCGCTCTTTCTCGAGCTGATGCCGCGCGTCTTCCAGCATGTGCTCGATGTCCGCACGATCCGGAGGATCGGCCTGCGCGAGATAGGACTCGAGCGCGGCGATGGCCTCCTCGTACTGACCGAGCCGCAAGTGGCAGAGCCCGATGTTGTAGTCGAGGGCCGGCGCGGGCTGAATCTCGCCCGCCCTTCGAAACGCCGCGAGGGCGCCCTCGTAGTCGGCAAGGGAGAAGAGCTCTTGGCCCTCCTCGAACGCGGCGACGGCCTCGGGATCCGGGCCCGCGGCGCGCACGGGAGCCGCGGGCAACGCGACGGCAACACTCAAGGCGAGCGCGACGATCGTAGCGATGGAGCCGGCCACGGAGCGGGATCCGACGCGACGCCCGGCGGGCGATGGAGCGAGACGAAGCATCGTTCGATGCACGGCGGACCCGTTATTGCATTTCTTCGGGCTCGGGTGCCATGCATTCGTCCGTCGTGAACGAGCACGAGGCGTCGCAACCCGGCATGCCGAGTGGGCGCTCGCCCATGGTCAGGCTCTCGCACGTCGCAGCTCCGAGATCCGGGGTATCGCAGGCCTCCCCGGCCTCCGCGACCCCGTTGCCGCACCACTCGCATGCGCTCGGATCGAAGTCGCACGCCGGCGAGCAGGTCGCGGTCCCGCCCGTGTACATCGCAGGATCGAGCTGAACGCACGGCGTCGAGTTGCCATCGCACTCCTCGCCGGTCTGCACGCGATCGTCCCCGCAGTCGGCGCAGTTCCGCGTGTCGAACACGCACGCATCGGTACACGTGGCGGTCCCCGCCTCGAAGTCCGGATCCACCTCGGCGCACGGCCGCGAGTTGCCATCGCAGGCCTCTCCCGGCTCCACGTCGTCGTTTCCGCACTCGGTGCAGCTCGAGGCATCCACCTGGCAGTTCGTGCAGAGCGGCGTACCGCCGTCGTAGCCGAGGCTTTGGCAGCTCTGGGACACGGATCCCTCACAGGCCTCCCCGAACTCCACGTCGCCATTGCCGCAAAGCGAGCACCGCGACGTATCGATCCTGCATTGGGTGCACAGCAGCTCTCCCACCGTTCCGGGGATGTTGCCAACCGCCCGGTAGCAATCCGAGCGATCCGGGGGGAAGCTGCCATCGCACTCCTCGCCGGCTTCGATCCGTTGATTGCCGCACGAGCCACAACCCGAGAGATCGAACATGCACGCCGAGGAGCAGCGCAGCTGCCCCGAATCGAAGCCGCGCGACTGACAGGTCTGGCCCTGCGTCGATCCGTCACATTGTTCGCGCCCCTCGATCACACCGTCGCCACAGCTCGGACGGCGGCAATCGTTGGGACAGTCGTCGAAGTTGTTCGAGTTACCGTCGTCGCAGTCTTCGGCGCCCACGCGGACCTGGCCGTCGCCGCATCGCGCATCGAGGCAAGTGAAGAGGCACCCATCGGTCTCGATCAGATTGCCGTCGTCGCACTGCTCTTCGCCCTGGACGATGCCGTCGCCGCAGCCCGGACGCCGGCACTGATTGGTGCACGTGTCGTCATCGATGAGGTTCGCGTCGTCGCAAGCCTCGACCCCGGTGCGCACGAACCCGTCGCCGCAAGCCGCCGCCATACAGCCCTCCACGCACGCGTCGGAGTCGTCGACATTGGCGTCGTCACATTCCTCGACCCCGACGCGCGTGTATCCATCGCCGCAGATCGCGAGGGTACAGCTGTGCGTGCACGCGTCCGTGTCGTTGAGGTTGGCGTCGTCACACGCCTCGACCCCCTCGCGCACCACTCCGTCGCCACAAACCGGATCGACGCAGGTCGAAAGGCAGCTGTCGGTGTCGTCGTCGTTGCCGTCGTCGCACTCTTCGCCCGTCTGCTCGGTCCCGTCACCGCAGCTCGTGAGCGCGCAACGGTCCGTGCAGAGGTCCTCTTCGTCGTCCTCGGGCTCCCCGCCGTCGTCGCATCCCTCCCCCGCCGAGACGATTCCGTCGCCGCAGACCGGGAACCGACACAGATGCGTGCAGGTGTCCGTCGCGATCACGTTGCCGTCGTCGCACTGCTCACCGGCATCGACCTCGCCGTTGCCGCAGGACGCCTCGCAGCTGTCCGTCTCGCACTCACCGGTCTCTTCGCACGCACCCTCGGCTTCGCAGGTGCAGCCATCCTCGAGCGCGCACGTCCCCGAGTCCAAGGTCGACGCGCCGGTGGGATCGCCCTCGTCGTCCTCGTCTTCGTCACCCGTGGTGGTACGCCCGGAGGTCGAGCCCGCCGTGCTGCCCTCCTCATGGAGAGCGATGAGCGAAGGATCGACCTCCGCAGCTAGGCATCCCGCGGTGATGGCGGAGAGGCAGACCAGGGAACCCAGCTTCACGAGCTTCATGCCAAGGAAACGCATGTTAGCGTCGCGATCCTTGGATCGCCATGGACGTGCGGCTTGGCTCTATGTGTGCCCATGTCTGACAGCCGACGGACGGCCGCCGCAATCGGGATCATGGAATCGTTTCTAGACACTCTAGGTCAAAACCGGTGAAAACTCGCGATTTCGCGACCCGTCGGTGTCTGAAAATCACGCCAATGCCGCCGCCCCTTCGGTCGATGTTTGGACGGTGTTGCTGGTTTCGCTCCCCTCGGTTGGCGTAAGGTCGGCGGGAACCCAGTAGCTTCGCAATGTCGGTGCGCTCCACGATGCTCTCGTCCTCGGCTGGCGACCCCAAAGGTTCGCGGCACGCGGCCCAGCTCGCACCGGGACGCTTGGTCAATCGGCGCTACAAGGTCGAGAAGATCCTCGGTAGCGGCGGGATGGCCACTGTCTATCTCGCGCGCCACATCGAGATTGGTGCCCCGCTTGCGATCAAGGTCTTGCACCCTTCGCTCTCGGCAATTCCGATGGCGACCGAGCACTTCTTGAACGAAGCGCGCGGCGTCTCGCGGATCCAGCATCCCCACGTCGTCGCGGTGAGCGACTACGGCACCCTGGACGACGGCGTGCCGTACATGGTCATGGAGTACCTCAACGGCGAGGACCTCGAAACCCTGCTCACGCGCGAGGGCCCGCTGCCTTGGCCGCGGGTCCGGGTGATCGCACGGCAGCTGTGTGGGGCCTTGGGTGCCGCCCACCTCCAGGGGGTCGTCCACCGCGACGTCAAACCCCAGAACTGCCTGCGCCAGGATCATCCGCAGTTCGGTGACTTCATCAAGGTGCTCGACTTCGGGATCGCACAAGTCGGCGACGATGCGGCGCGCTCGGGCAGTGCCTGGTCGCTCACGCCCAAGGCCATCGTCGGCACGCCCGAGTACCTCGCCCCCGAGATCGGCCTCGGCGTGGAGGTCGATCATCGCGCGGACATCTATTCGCTCGGGGTCACGTTGTTCGCGCTCGTGACGGGTCGCCTTCCGTTCGAGGCCAAAGATCCCTGGGATCAGATCGAGCAACACCGCACCGTCCCTGCCCCGGCCCCGAGTTCCGTCGTCCCCCCCGAGGTCGTGCTCGACCCGCGCGTCGATGCGGTGATCCTGCGCGCGCTCGCCAAGAAACCGGCCGAACGCTACGCGTCGATGGCCGCGTTCGCGGACGCCATCGAGAGCGTCCAGGCGCTGCCGACCACCCTCGACCTCGCGCCCGTCCCCGTGGCCGCCCCGCCCGTGCAACGCAAGCGCGTCGTCCTGGCCGTCGCCGCGGCAAGCCTGGCCGCCGGGGCGAGCCTGACCGTCGCCCTCTTCACCGACCCACCCGCGCCTCCTGCGGTGGAGCAACGGTCCGCCGAGGACAGGGCTGCCACGGTCTCCGCACCGCCGCCCCCACCCGTCCCTCCTCCCGCCGTGATCGCACCGCCCCCGCGCCCCATCGCGCCGCCACCCGTGGCCCAGGAGCTCCCGCCCCCGCCGCGAGATGCCGCAAAGAAACGGCGCGAGACCCAGCGCGCCGAGAAGAAGCCCAAGAAGGCCTCGGGCGCAGCGGCGAACGTCAGCTCTGCATCCGCGGCTTCGGACAGCCCGCAGGATGGGCGCAAGAAGTCGTACAGCGGGCCGATCCGCAACCCCTACGAGTGACCCTCTGCGGTAAACGGGGGCTACGGGCGCCGCGGCGAGGTGCCTCCGACGGTGCTCGTCGACCCGCTGCGAGCGCCCCTCCGCGGCGATGGGGATCGCGGCGCGTTCAACCGGCCTTGACGATCTTGACGGATCCCTCGGCGACCGTGACCGTCTTGCGAACCTCTCGTCCGTTCGGCCAACGATAGGTCACCGTGTGGCGCCCAGGCGTGACCGCGATCGACGGCCGCGGCGTCTTCCCGACATACCGTCCGTCGACGTGGACCTCTGCGGGCGGCACTCCGGACACGGTCCCGATCCGCAGGGTGGCCGAGGCGACCTCGGCAGGCACGTCCGGTGCGGCCTTGGCAGGTTCTCGCTTGGCCTTACTGGATCGTGAGGTGGCCTTGGCTTGGCTCGGCTTCTTCTCCGGTTTCGGGGTCTTGGGTGCGATCACCTCGAGGTGGCCCCGGTCCGGCTTTGCCTCGACGAGATCGACGGCGACCGCGGGCTCCGGCGGATCGACGACGATGGTCCGGCTCGGCGCGCTGCGCTGGGATGCCGGCGCGACCGAAGCTTCCACCGCCTCCACGGGTTCAGCCGCAGCGACCGTCTCGGACGCCGCCCGCTGCAACCACAGGACAGAGGCACTCACCCCAACCGTACCAAGGGCGACCAGACCCGCGATCCAAACCGCGGCTCGCCGAGCCACCGGCGCGCCGGACCCGACCGCGGCTTCCGATGGTTCGGTCCGACCTCCAACCACCGCCGGGTCGACACGCCTCGGCTGAACTGCCGTCCCACGCACCCGCATGGGCTCCCGACTCGGAGATGCCATGTCCGCGGGATCGGGACGCGTCCGGGCCTCGATGCTCCCGCTCGACATCCCTTGGCCGCCGGCAGACCCCCGCCGGGCGTCGAGCCCGAGGCCCAATGCGTCCACGCGCTCGGGCCCGGACTCGGACGTTCCCCACGACGGCGGAGCGGGCACGGGCGGCTGCGAGGGCGCGGAGGCAACCCAATCTGGCCCTGCCGCCGCCGGGGCCGGGCCAGCCACGTTGGCGCCTCCGGGCCGCGATGGCACCGAGAACGCCTGCGTCGCGAGTTCGTCCTCATCCCACTCGATGTCATCGGGCGTCGTTGCGAACGTCGCCGGGTCCTTGGCCGCCGACGCGGCCGCGGGCTCGGCCCGCGAAGTCCTCCTCCGCACGACCTCCGAAGGCCGCTCGCGATTTCCCGACGTCATGACCAACGTCTTGCGGCGGATCGGAGCGACGCCGCTCCCCTGGGCCGGCGCCGCGGCGACGGGAATCGACCGCTGGGTCGTGCGGGCGGGCGGACCCGGCTCGACCGGCGGCTGGCGCCGCGAAGCATCCAGAGGCGTCGCCGGCTGCGTCTTGCCCGACGCGACCCACGGCCCCGCGCCCCGCGGGCCCACCGGCATCGACGGCTGCGTCTTACCCGTCTCTGCAACGCCTTCGCCCCACGGACCCACCGGCATCGACGGCTGCGTCTTACCCGTCTCTGCAACGCCTTCGCCCCACGGGCCCACCGGCATCGACCGCTGCGTCTTACCCGTCTCTGCGACGCCCTCGGCCCACGAACCCACCGGCATCGACAGCTGCGTCTTACCCGTCTCTGCGACGCCCTCGGCCCACGAACCCACCGGCATCGACGGCTGCGTCCGATCCGCCGCGGCAACCTCTGCTGCACTTGCGCCCCACGGGCCCACCGGCATCGACCGCTGCGTCTTCCTCATCTCCGCAGCCGCCTCGGGCACCTCCGTTTCGCCCCCGTCCCACGCGACGACCGGCATCGACCGCTGCGCCTCACCCGTCTCGACATCGCCCGCACGCTCTTCCAACCCACTTCGTGGCCCGCCGCCTGCAAGCCCTTCCAAGCCATCGGGTGGCGGGCTCGCGGTCGCGCTCACGGGCACCGGGCCAGCGGCAAACTTGGGCTCTCGGTCGCGCTGGCGATCGAGGGCGAGGTCCGCACGGAAGAGGTCCTGCATCCAAAGGGCGAGATCCTTGCGGGTGCTGAACATTCCCTGCGCGAGCAGGAAGTGATCGAGGGCGTCCTTGAACTCAGCGGCCGTGGGATATCGCGCCGAGCGATCGGCCGCGAGCGCGGCGAGGACGATGGGATCGATCCCCGGCGGAAGATCGTCGCGGCACTGGCTCGGCCGAGGGATCGGGGACTCGCGGATCTCGCTAGGCGACGCCCCGGCGTGCTCGGCTCCAAACAGGCGTCGCCCCGTGAGCAGCTCGAACAGCAGCACGCCGAGCGAAAACACGTCGCTGCGCGAGTCGACGCGCGCTCCGGCGAGCTGCTCGGCCGAGGCGTAGCCGAGCTTGCCTTTGTACACGGCGTGGGATTCCCCCAGAGCCTCGTCGCAGCGGCCCGCAACGCCGAAATCCGCGAGCTTGACCTCGCCATCGAACGAGACCACGACGTTCGCCGGCGAAACGTCGCGATGCACCAAGCCGCGGTCGCCCGCACCCCCACGCCTGTGCACGTAGTCGAGCGCGGCGCAGACCTTGCTGACCACGTAACACGCGAGCGCCACGGGCACGCGGACGGCGGCCCGCTCGCAACGGTTGAACACCATGCGAAGGTCGCGGCCACTCACGTACTCCATGGCGATGTAGGGGTCCGAGCCGACGCGCCCCGACCCGAACACCTCGACGATGTTGGCGTGCTTGAGGCCCGACACCACGCGGGCTTCCCTCACGAAGAGCTCCACCCACATCGGATCGGACCGAACGTGGGCCAGCATGGTCTTGATGGCGACCGTGCGAGAGAAGCCGTCGCGTCCGACCTCCCGCGCCTTGAACACCTCGGCCATGCCACCCACGCTCACGCGCTCCAGCAGCACGTACGGGCCGAATGGAATCGGAAACTCCAACAGGACCATCCCGCGCACATTGCGCGGGCCCCTCTCGAGCTTCAGCGTAGCAAATTGCCGGCTTGCCCGTAGATGCGGCGCTCGACGTATTTTTCGCGAATCGGCCTGCTAACCTGTCAAAGCATGGGGACCGGCGACGGAGACGACACGCGCATTGCTGGCGTTCGACGCACACCCAAGACGGCCGAGATCGCGGCCGCACAGGGGGCTGCAGAGGCCACGGAGACCGCTCCCGTCGCACCGGCGGCCGCCCTCGATGCCCCACGCATCATCGACGCCGTAGCCGCGGCCCTGGCCGCGGGATCGATGAGCCCGGCCCTCGCCCGCGCCGAACTCGTCGAGGCCGCCGTTCGGTCCCAGCTCCCTGCGAATGCCTCCGCGGAAACGATCGCCAGCGTGCGCGGCGAAGTCGAGGCCCTGCTCGAGGCCGATCCCACGCTCGCCGCCCTCCTCGCCACGGGCCGCTAGAGCGCCGACCAGTTTGATTTCGCGTGCTGAGGCGCGTCTGGGGCCGTCCGCGGGTAGGAGCGAGGCCGAAGCTGTGTCGGGCACACTGCGAGCGCCGAGCGACACAGCCGTGGGCGGTCCCAGGCGTGCATCAGCGCGTGGAATCAAACTGGTCGGCGCTCTAGCAAGTAACCGGCTCTCCGCCGGTGATCACGCAGCTGGGCGGAGTGAGACCTCGAAGCCGAGTTGATGGAGCCTGCGCACGAGGCTGTCTTTAGCGCGATCCTTGTCGCAACGGTCTAAGT